>Ga0209488_10000335_pt1 | contig 38277 bp, 36 predicted proteins | sample Rivendell_Oct201_8_FD_188349 | JGI IMG/M metagenome (GOLD analysis project Ga0209488, IMG submission 188349) | Vadose zone soil microbial communities from the Eel River Critical Zone Observatory, Northern California, USA -... | ecosystem: Environmental > Terrestrial > Soil > Vadose zone >...
CGGGCGCTCCGGAGCCGATTACCGAGTACATGATTCCGGTGTCCACTTGGTCGGATGGAACAGCCGCACCCAAGGAAGCGCAGTGATATTTGATTTCAATGCGCACCTAGAACTCTAAATGTCAGAGGGGACCTTATCCCTCGCGACCCGTTGAGCCAAGTGCTTGATTAACGCGCAAACCGTCGAAGTTGATTTTGGTGCGGGGAACTTTTCCGGTTTCCCGACAAACCATGACCGAGAAATTCGGTGTAAGCTCGCACTTATTTGCGAGGAGAGGAACGTGTTCAAGAAAACGCCGAAGCGAGATTTAGAACCTCCGCCGATTGCGAGCAGCAATTCTCAGGCAGTGGAAATACTGCGGGTGTGGGCTGCACCGGGTCAGCCTCAGCAATTGACGCTCAGAACGACATGGAAAGACGCAGGAGCGTGGGGATTATTGCTTGCTGACATTGCTCGTCATGCAGCGAACGCCTATGCCAACGAAGGACAGAATTCGGCGGAGGTACTTGCAAGAACCCAGCAGCTATTGAACGCCGAGTTTTCCCAGCCAACAGACAAGCCAGTTCAACTCGGATAAGCGCTGCCTCTGGCCGAAATGGGTGCTGGGAGGAACTCTTCCGGTAAGACTAATCGGGCACAGCCCTGCATTTAGAATACTGCCGAGGTTTGCAGCCTTGGGGAGCGCGCTGCTGCAGAATGGCAAGTAAAGTCGGCGGCATCTTCTTTGGCACCTCAAAAATCGCAACTTGAGGCGTTTTGTTTTCATCGCGGTAAGCAACACGCAAGAAATGTCTCCTCTGACGCTTCTTCACCAAGCCGACCGCAATGGCAGGCAGAACTCCTAGGTGATGCGCAACCTCTTGGGAGTGCTCGTACGAATCAATGTTTGCGTATGGGATGGTCAGGCTGACGGAAGAAGACACAAAGACCAGTTCGGTCTGTGACCTGACATCGAATTTCCCCAGGCTCCCCTCCTTCAAATTCTGCACGGTCCCGCCAGCATAGGAAACGTCGCCATCGTTGACGGCTAGTGCTGGCCAAGCAAGAAGCAAAACCAAACCAATGGCAGCCAGTTTTTTTTTCATCGCGGTGTCCTTTCCCAATCACAATCATTTCGGCGTGCTCGACAAGGATGGCGTTCTTGCGGTGCATCTGGATTGCCGCGACCGAAGCACTGAAAGCCCTTTGTTTTGATCGCCGTTTCTAAGCGGCCTTGACGCAAGAGTGCAAGCGCTAACAGACACCGACACATTTATGCTCCACAGACTGGAGCGGGCGGCTACTCGTCTCAGAACATGTTTTTTGGAGCAGCTTACCTTCGAGTCGCCAAATCCTGGTTAACGCTTACCGGTAAAGTAGATTTTACGGAGTTCCCATCAGTTCGGTATGGTACCGGTCGCGCTTGCGTTCGCTGACATTTCTTCAAGTCCACTGCCGCTTTCTAGGATATTTCGGACACGCTCCCGCAGTTCTTTGACAAACGGAGTGTAGTGCTGCTCGGCGGTCTCTATCGTGTCGCCCAGCATCTTCGCCACATCGTAGGGGCTCGCCCCGCGACACAACATATCTACCGCGAGGGTGTCCCTGAACCGATGAGGGTGACAATGGGGAACTCCAACCCGCTTTCCAAGCGCCATCATCCGGCGATAAAGCCCCGGACGGGTGAGCCTCTCACCTGTCGCTGGATTCACCAATACAACCTGTGTCGGCGCCGGCTTCCGCCGGTGAAACTCAGCCTCAAGCGCAAACAGCAGTTCTGTTGCAATTGGCAAAATCACTTTCTTCTTGCGTTTCTGCGTTACCCGCTCAATCTCTTTCCTGTCCAGGTAGATTTCGCTCCAAGTGATGTTCACCGCATCGCTGCCCCTGAATCCAGTCCAGCGAAGGAGAAGAAGTGTAAGTAGGGCCGGGCCAGAGCTTGGCTAGTTCGAATCTAGCTTCCAGTTTCAGCCGGTTGCGGTTTTCTCGGCTTCCTGAGAGCGTGGACATAGAACAGATTCGACCGTTGCCTCCCCAAGAAACTGTGACAAAAAATGTGACAAGAATCCTCTCGTCAGTGCCAGAATTGGCATCATTGCCGAATCCACGAGGAAGGGAATTAACAAGTTCTGGTTTTTCAACATCGCCCGGAGAATCCGGCTTACAGGCTCGTCCGCCATATTATTTATTCGCAGATTTTAATTAAAAATGCTGCGATAACATTTCCTTCCGCGGACTCCTGTGATTCTCAGAAACGAGTTATTTACCAAGGGAAACCTGTCCTATTCCCCCGACTCTTGCGAGACCTGCACACTGCACACTAATCGCTATCCACGTAGGAACGATAAGACGCCAAAAGTTTTCCTCCTGGCGTCGCGGCGCATCGTTCAAAGATGAGTGCGTCCCAGAACTTTAAGGCAAGCGAGACCTCTGCGGAGCTTAGCGCTGCCAGTGCGCGGCTGTTGCCGTGGCTGGTAGCGGTCGCGTTTTTCATGGAGTCCCTGGACACTACGATTTTGAACACCGCAGTGCCCACAATTGCAGCCGCGTTGCATGTCGCGCCACTAAACATGAAGTCGGTCCTGGCCAGCTATACCTTGAGCCTGGCGATTTTTATTCCGATTAGCGGCTGGATGGCGGACCGGTTCGGGACGCGTCGCGTCTTCGCTTCGGCAATCGGCATCTTTACGTTGGGATCTATCCTCTGCGGCATTTCCAGCGACATTCATTTGCTGGTCGCCTGCCGTATTTTGCAAGGCTGCGGCGGAGCGATGATGATCCCCGTCGGACGGCTGACCATTGTGCGCACTTTCGCAAAATCTGAACTGATACGCGCCATGAGCTTTGTCGCGATTCCTGGCTTGATCGGTCCGATGCTCGGACCGGTCACGGGCGGCTTAATCGTGGGCTATTTCCATTGGCGCATGATTTTCTTCGTGAATGTGCCCATCGGCTTGACGGGATTATATTTGGTGGATCGGCATCTTCCCGATTACCGGGAAAAGAAAACGCATCCGCTGGACGTGGTGGGGCTGATATTGTTCGGCTCCGGTGTGGCGCTGCTTTCCTACGTGCTGGAAGTATTTGGAGAGCACACGCTAAGTGTTGAGGAAATTCTCGGGCTGCTCGCGATTGCGATCGCGCTGCTTTGCGGCTACGCCCTGCACGGTTCGCGGACAGAATTTCCACTTCTACGTTTAGCGCTCTTTCGAGTACGCACATTTCGCGCATCGGTCGCTGGCAGTTTTGTTACGCGCCTCGGCGTAGGCGGAATTCCATTCTTGTTTCCGCTTCTTTATCAGGTTGGGCTTGGTTATTCGCCGATTCAGTCTGGCTTGCTGATGATGCCGCAAGCTGTTGCGGCTATCAGTTTGAAGATGACCATGCCGCATATTTTGCGGCGTCTAGGCTATCGCACGGTTTTGATTTCTAACACCATCCTGATCGGCGCGATGATCCTGTTATTCGCCACAATAAGGCCATCCACTCCGGCATGGCTTATTGTGCTGCAGGTCTTTTGCTACGGTTTTTCTACGTCGCTCCAGTACACCAGCATGAACACGCTGGTGTATGCAGACGTAAACGACGACGAGTCCAGCAGCGCAAGTTCGCTTGCGGGCACGGCGCAACAGATGTCGATCAGCTTTGGCGTTGCCACAGCTTCCCTAGTGACAGCTTTTTTCATTCCCGATCGCTTCCGATCAAACCCGTCGCAAATGATCCACGGAATCCACGAAGGATTCATCGTGCTGGGAGCGCTCACTGTATTGTCAACGATTGTTTTCCGCGGACTACGCGCAAACGACGGCAATACCATCAGCAAAGCCAGAGTCCTTCCTGGATAAACTTACTGAGGTACTTCGCGACTGCGACCGAAGGAAACGGCGCACCAAAATCGCCGACACCATTCCACGGGGATTTTATCGCCGCTTCGACAAACTATTTGTTTTTCCACGCCGGACTGACCAGCTCGATTCGCCACACTGGACCGCCCGCGTAAAGCGGCCCTTCGGATTTCAGAAATGCGGGTGCCTCGCCACTGAGAACCCATATATGAATGTCTGGAGGTTCCTTGCCTACGAGAGGCCCCAGTAATCCTGGAAGTCCTTTGAATTCAATCTTCAGCGCGTAACGTACAGCTTTGTGAGTCGAATTGCCCACCGAGAACCAATCTTCTCCGTCTTGAGAAATTGCGACTTTAACCAGCCGCGGCTTCGGTGCCGCCACCACCAGCGAAAGCGTCATGGGTGACGCGCCTGGCTGGATGTTCTTAACCAGCGTAGTGATCAATCCATTTGCCAGGTCCTGGGTAAGTTCCAGCCGTTCGCTTTCAATCTTTTCCTTGCCGTCACTGTTCGTGTAGCGCACCGTGGCCTCGCCCGTGGAGGCGTCCAATGAAAGTTCCAGGGGAGTCTTAAATGCCGGACCTTTTTGCGTAAGGTGGTAACTGAACACGCGAAAAACACGATGTTGAGAAAAAACCACGTCCTCCTGATAGAGGGAAGTATCTTTGAAATGGAAAACCAGACTGGTTTTAAGCTTATCGCCGTGGGCCACTTGAGTGATTTCGCCCTCGGCAAGGACTTCGCCTTCAATACTTCTCAACAACAGGAATCCGTGTAACAGTCCTTCGACGTGCAGGACTTTTGCCGCCGCCGCAGTTTCCGCGTTGGAAGGTAACGCGCAAGAGAATCCTTCGGGCGACACAGGCAGAAATAGCAAAGCACACGCGAACATCATGGCCAACTGGCGCATTGATTTCGCAAGCGTAAAACGATGATGCTGCGGTCGCCGCAAGTTCGCTTGGTTTTGTCTAAGAATGGCAGGATTTAGTCGATCCTGCCTGCGCAGCCCGGATGTTCGCATTTGCAATCGATATCTGGCGTGTCGCCCGCAGCCTCACACTGCGCACTGCAATATTTTCCCCCGCTCTGCACCTGGCAAGAGCAGTTGGGATGAGCACATTTTTTGGTTTCAAGGGCGGTCATGGTGAATTTCCTTTCAGCTAGACGCTGCCAGTGACCCATCTGGCGTGACCTGGCGTTGGGGAAATCTATTGAGGTTCGCGAGCAGTCGCAAGGGCACCAGGACAGAAGGTCTCGCAAATGTTAAAGAAGCAAGTTTGCTTGCGAAGACCGTAATCGGATGCCGCAAACCTGCGCGCTCAGGTTCTGGAAAGCCCGGCGGAAAATCCGGATCCGGATCGGGAGGAGGCAACGTCGGGTCTTTGCGATCCGGCGGCAGTCGCGGTTCTGGCGGTTGCGGTACAGGAGGCCGCGGATCGGGGCTCGGCGACGGGGGAAATCCAAACTCAGCTTCAAGATGACTTTGCTCGAATCTCAAGGCGCACCCTCAATAAGAGAATGAGTGACTTCGGTGGGCGTCACAATACGGCTCTTCCAGTAGGAACACCCAAAAATGGCAGCAAAGTTCTAAACAGGAACAATTTGCGGGCGGTCCGCCCGAACGGCGAGGCTTCTGTTCATCTTCCATGCGAATTAATTCGCCATACCATTTACGTCGATTGCTGTTTGTTTTTCGACTGACTACTTTCTTCTCTCTTCGACCAAAGCCTGGGGTCGGTCAGTCCTCTCGCGTTACTGTTTTTTTCTCAAGCCTCGAGCCTACAGAGCAAGCGGTTCTTATGAATGGGCGGTGGGCATAAGCCCACGAGAAAACGAGAATGCCGTAAAACACCCGCCTCTGAATTCACCCGTTTTTGCCGGTTTTTGTCTGCGTTTTGGGCGAGCTAAGGGTTCTTCTCAATTCGCATACTTGGAAGCTCGTATAGTTCAAAACTCAGCCAAGCGAGAAAATATTCTGATCTCAGCCAGCTAGGATAAGGGGCCATCTTGCGTATCGCTCAAATCGCACCGCTCTATGAAAGCGTTCCTCCGAGATTGTACGGGGGCACGGAACGAGTTGTATCTCACCTTACCGAAGAACTGGTCAGGTTGGGACATGAAGTCACTCTTTTCGCCAGCGGTGACTCTCTGACGGCTGCGCGCTTGGTGTCGCCATGCTCGACTGCCCTTCGCTTGAATACGAAATGCGTCGATCCATTGCCGTACCATATCGTTTCACTGGACCAGGTTACGAGGCGCGCTGGGAATTTCGACCTGCTGCATTTTCACACCGATTACTGTCACTTTCCGTTGAGCAAAAACATGCAGTTTCCGAGTATCACTACCTTGCACGGCAGACTGGATATTCCAGATTTGCAGCCACTATATCGTTGCTTCCCCGATGCTCCTGTGGTATCGATCTCACATTCTCAGCGGCTGCCGTTGCCCGGCGCAAACTGGATCGCAAACATTTATCATGGGCTGCCTTCTTCGCTCTACAAGCCTAGATTCGTCTCTGGAGACTACCTGGTGTTTCTAGGGCGAATCTCGCCTGAGAAGCGTCCGGATCGCGCCATCAAGATTGCCCTTCGTTCGGGTATGAAACTTAAGATTGCCGCGAAGATTGACCGTGTGGACCAGGACTATTTCGACTCGAAGATTAAACCGATGTTGAAGCACTCTTCGATAGAATTCATTGGAGAAATCGACGATCACGAAAAGAGCGAATTATTGGGCAATGCTCACGCGTATCTTTTCCCGATTGATTGGCCGGAGCCTTTCGGTCTGACCATGATCGAAGCCATGGCCTGCGGCACGCCGACGATCGCTTTCCGCTGCGGCTCGGTTCCGGAAATTATCACCGACCGCGTGACGGGCTTCGTCGTGGACGACCTCAAGTCTGCGGTCGACCGGGTAATGCGAATACCGGAAATCGAGCGGAGAACTTGTCGCGCGGTTTTCGAACAGCGCTTCACCGTCGAGCGAATGGCATCCGATTATGTCTCGCTGTACCGGCGGATACTGGGAGAATTGAACGAACCCGACATGCTCGAATACGAACCCCCACCGCCGGCAATCCTGCAGTAACGGAAACCCGAATTGGGCAACATCATACGCATCAAAGGAAAGTACTACGTCTTAGCCTCGTCGGCTCTCGCCGATGACCGTACCCGTGTTTTGAAGCATGGCGACACTTTTGCCGTATTCAATCGCGATGGCGATATCGAAGCCGCCGGACGAATGCAACTGGGGCTATTTCACACCGAAACCCGTCACCTCAATCGCATGACCATTCGCCTCGACGGGCAAGCTCCATTGCTGCTGAGTTCCACAGTCCGCGACGACAACGCGTTCCTGTCGGTGGACCTTACGAATGTGGACATTGAGGGAGAAAACCAGGACGGAATCCCTCGCGGCACGCTCCATGTCTATCGCTCGAAATTCCTGCACGATGGAATCTGCTACGAGCAGCTACGCCTCGCGAACTATGGGCTGACGTTTATAGATCTAGCCCTTTCGTTTGAGTTCGACGCTGATTACGCGGACATTTTTGAAGTTCGCGGAACACCTCGTCGCAAGAGAGGCCGTCTTCTGCCTGCCAAGGTGCAAGTAGAAGCGGTGACGTTGAGTTACCTGGGATTGGACAAGATTACTCGAAGCACGTCTATCCATTTTTCACCGGCTCCGCATTCGCTGACGGAAAAAACAGCGAACTACCAGGTTCGAATGAAGCCAAACGAAGAATCCATCGTACAGGTAACAGTCATCTGCGAACGGGATTCGGCCCAAAAAGACGTGTTGCCGTACGCGGAGGCCTTCGCGGCCAAGAACCTGCAATGCCAGAAGGATACTCTGGATGGGTGCAGAATCAGAACTTCCAATAAGCGCTTCAATGAGTGGTTGACACGTTCTGAGGCTGACCTGCGAATGTTGATAGAAGGGAACCCCGAAGGCGCATATCCATACGCCGGTGTTCCCTGGTTCAATACAATTTTCGGTCGCGACGGAATTATCACCGCCATGGAGTGCCTGTGGATTGCGCCTTCCATCGCGGAAGGGGTGTTGAAGTATCTGGCATCCACTCAGGCGACGGCGACGATTCCCGAGCAAGATGCGGAGCCCGGAAAGATCGTTCATGAAGTCCGGCGCGGTGAGATGGCCACGCTGAAGGAAGTGCCGTTCGGACAATATTACGGGAGCGTGGATTCCACTCCTCTCTTTGTACTTCTCGCTGGCGCGTACTTTCTTCGCACCAATAAGCTGGATTTTCTGCGAACCATATGGCCCAACATGATGAAGGCGCTCGAATGGATCGATCGCTACGGAGATACCGACGGCGACTGCTTCGTCGAATATTCCCGCAAGTCGGCGGACGGATTAACTCAGCAGGGATGGAAAGACTCGGGTGATTCCATTTTCCACGCCGACGGACGACTGGCGGAAGCGCCAATCGCGTTGTGCGAGGTGCAAGCCTACGTGTACGCCGCGAAATCGACCGCAGCGATAGTGGCGCGAGCTCTCGGGCATGCAGATTGCGCGGAAAGGCTGGAACAACAGGCATCCCATCTGCAGCAACGATTCGAGTCGCAATTCTGGAGCGAAGAGCTGCGCAGCTACGTGCTTGCGCTGGACGGCAACAAAAAACCATGCATGGTTCGCGCTTCAAACGCCGGCCACGCACTGCTATGCAGGATCGCCAGCTCGGAACGCGCGGCCATCACTGCTGAGACACTCTTGAGCGAGCGTATGTTTTCCGGTTGGGGAATCCGCACCGTGGCCTCCGGTGAATCCCGTTACAATCCGATGTCCTATCACAACGGATCCATCTGGCCGCACGACAATGCCCTGGTGGCGCTGGGACTTTCCTTGTACGGACAGCACTCCAAGGTGCTCGACATTTTCAATGGGCTGTACGAAGCCAGCGCTCACGTGGAACTCAACCGTCTTCCAGAACTTTTCTGCGGTTTTCATAAACGCGCTGATTCGAGCGGCCCGACTCTTTACCCGGTTGCCTGCTCTCCCCAGGCTTGGGCGGCGGGAAGTATTTTTTTGCTTCTTAGAGCAGCGCTTGGAATTTCGATTCGCGCGCCCGAACGAACGATTCGATTCTCAAATCCTGCGCTTCCTCGCAACCTCGATGAACTGACCATTGAAAATCTTCGCGTTGCGGATGCCACCGTTGATTTATTTGTTTGCCGCCATCCAGAAGGCGTTGGTGTGGAGGTGACCCGGCGCGAGGGCGACATCGAAGTCGTGAAATCTGTTTAGCCTGTGGTCTCTGCCACGCCTCATGGCCGCTCGCCGAAAATTTAACGGAAAGCAGGTATTCAGAATCATGCAGGCGCACCGTTATAAACGTCATGGGAGTTGTGATGGACATCCGGATACTGCTGGTAGAAGACTCGGAGCCTACGCGGCGCATGATTCGTGCGGTCCTGCAGACGCGTGACTGGACGATTTGTGGGGAAGCCGAAAACGGACTCGCTGGAGTAGACCAGTTTGAGTCTTTGCGGCCCGATGTCGTGGTGCTGGACCTGGCCATGCCGGGCATCAATGGAATTGAAGCCGCCCATCGTATGTCAATTCTTGATCCCCACGTGCCGCTGATTCTGTTTACGCTTTGCGATATCGAAGAGATTAAGCCCGTAGCCAGTCGAGCTGGAATCTATGCGACTGTGTCTAAAGAACGCACGCTGGAACTGGTGGACACGATCGAATCCGCCTTAGAGGAACGCAGCTCGGCTGGTCAGAATATGCAGTAGCAGCCGCGCGGTGAGGTAAATTGTCCAAGAAATCAAAGTCAAAGCGGCCGAACAACGCGTCGCACTTGCCGCCTTTTAACAAAAAAAAGGGCAGTCTGCAGGTGGTGATCGAAACACCGAAGGGTAGCCGAAATAAATATGCGTTTGACGAAAAGCAAAATATCTTTGCTTTGAAAAAGGTGCTGCCCGCAGGCATGGCCTTCCCTTACGATTTTGGGTTTATCCCATCGACGATAGCGGAGGATGGAGACCCTGTCGATGTGCTCGCGCTCATGGATGAACCCGGCGCCGTCGGCTGCCTGTTGCAATGCCGCGTCGTGGGAATTATCGAGGGAGAACAGGGCAAGAAGAAAGACGCGGAACGCAATGACCGCATCGTGGCCATCGAGCGGGATAACCACCGATTCTCCGACATTCGTCACGTCAAAGATCTGGGTACGGAATTCGTACGCGAACTGGAAGATTTCTTCGTAAACTACCATCAGCTAACTGGCGAGAAATACCGGATATTAGAGGTAAAGGGACCTGGCGAAGCCGCGCAACGAATTCAAGATGGAATTCGGGCGTTCAAAAAATCGTAAGTTTCTCCCGCTGCAATCCGGCGGGGCTCAGACAGTGTCACGACTTCCTGAAAAGCCATCGGCCCTTATACCGAAGGCTCCAACCCAGGACGCTAAAGGCGAGCCAGGTTATCGTTCCCGCAAAAAGCACTATTCCAGTGCCGTGCCGGGGCAGAAAGTTCCACCCAATCACCGCAAATCCAGCGAGTCCGACGCAGCCCAACGCCGCTCCGAATGCATCGAGCGCGGCGGATTGCCGTCCGCGCAGCGTCGCTGTGATTCCCGCCTGAGCTTTTTTCTGGCGCTCATGTTTTTCCATAAGCGTAGCGCTGGCAGGAAAAATTGCCGGGAAAGCTAGAAACAGTCCGCCGAAGGCAGGGCCAAAGCGCTCAGCAAGAATAGCGGCAACCACACTGATCGCTCCTCCAAACACAAAACGCACAACGTATTCCGACCATTTTGTTTTCCGCAATTCCTTCAGGTGCAGGGAGACTTTCATCGCCATGAGCGGAGAAGCAAGGCCCAACCTCCGAGAGCTACGACTAGCCAAAGCGCCAGAGCGATGATCGCCACCGGTGCCCCGCGAAATTGCGGCCGAATCATCAATCGGCAACACACCAGCGCATAAATAAAAAACGCGGCCGCTCCAATTAGCATGGACCGACTCTCAACGGATGCGAATATTTTGCCGTGCTTGAGAGCCGCCAAACCCAGGCTGGCAAGAGCGATAGAGGGGGCTGCGGAAAACAAACCTGCAAAACTCTTCGGTTTTAAAGCGTCGCCCAAGGCGGCAAACAAGCAGACCACCGCGCCTCCAATCAGAAATCGCAATATATATTGCATGGCGGCAGCATCCTGCGACCGAATCGGAAGCCCTGAGTACGCCCTGTGCCTCACGGTCGCGCCTCCAGCGAACAGGAGCATTCCTTCTACTTCGAAGGCGCGGCAGCTTTCACAAGTTGCGATTTTCCAACCGCCGGCTTATGAATTTCCTGTTGCTCACTCGGCCGCTCAAGTTCGCCCACCTCCGCGATATGTTTAGGGCGATTCGTGTCTTGCGCTACGAGCAGTGCCTGGATAATCCGCACGTCGGCCATTCCTTCTTTGCCACCAGGCTCGGGCGCGGTGCCTTGCAGGATGCAATTGGAAAAATAGACCAGCTCCGGCGCAAATTGATCGCGCTTCTTGTAGGTTGACTTGTGCATGCGGCCCGCGATGGTCAATTCACATTTCAAGTCGCCGACCATTTCATAAGCCGGATCCATGCGCAGCACGCCCTTGGTGCCAATTACTTCGTACGAGGAACGATCTGCCGCTCCAAAACTGCACGTGAAGCTGGCTAAACGGTCGCCGGGAAAGCGCATTACCGCCGCCGACATTTCCTGCACTTCGCTGAATCTGGAATCGTTTCTGCGCGAAGCCTCATAGGCAAAAACTTCTTGCGGTTCGGCTTGAAAAATGTACCGGGCCGCATTGATGCAGTACACGCCAATATCGTAAAGCGGCCCGCCACCCAGCGCGCTTTGCAAGCGGCTATTTCCGCGAGTCACTTGTTGACAGAACGCGGAACGGAAAATCCGAGGTTCGCCGATTTGTCCGTCACGCACCGACCTGATCGCGGAAAGATTTCCCATTTCAAAATGCAACCGGTAGGCGATCATCAGCTTTACGTCGTTGCGTGACGCTGCGGCAATCATGGACTCGCATTCCTGCTCAGTCATCGCCATGGGCTTTTCGCATAATATGTGCACACCAGCTTCCGCGGCGCCTTCGCTGTATGCGCGATGCATGTTATTGGGAAGCGCGATGTAGACCGCATCGATATCGCCGCTGGCCAGGCAATCAGCGTATCGTTCGTAGCCGTAGGTCTTGTTTACTTTGTATTTCGTGGCCAGTTTCTTGCGTTTCTCTTGATCGCCGGAAACCAGCGCTACTAACTCTGAATTTTCGTGCGCATGTCTAAACGCAGGCAAGACGGCAATTTGCGCGATGTAACCGAGTCCGACAACTGCGTACCGGACTTTACCAGCGCGAGGTTTTTTGCTGCCAGAATTTCTTGTTTGTTCGGGACTCGTATTGCTATCAGCCATGAAGCTGCTTTCTTTACTCGATTAATCTGCAACCTTTTCCATGGCTGGGAGCGCAAAACCGCACCACAAATGTCTATTGCGGCCAGCGCCCGTTGGCAATGCCGTACTTTGTGTACGCAGCGCTGCGCGAACCAAAGAGAACGCCATATGGCAGGCGCCGAATCGCAAAAAAAACTAAACAAAATCCAAAATACAGCGTTCAGGGTATGTCATTGTCTGTCCCTTTATCGGTAAATAGCAAAATCTATACTGCCTTCAGGGAGCCTCAGCTTATGCGGATTTTGATTGCGGACGACCATGATGTCGTTCGAACGGGGTTGCGCCAACTTTTGCTCGAACGCCGTGGTTGGGAAGTCTGTGGCGAAGCGAAGACTGGCCGCGAAGCTGTCGCATTGGCACTGCAAACAAAACCAGAAGTAGTGGTAATGGATATCGGCATGCCGGAGCTGAACGGCCTGGAGGCAGCGCGGCAAATTCGCAAAGGGCTTCCAAACACGGAAATTGTAATCCTCAGCCTGCATCTTTCCGATGAACTTGTATATGAAATTGTGCAGGCCGGAGTCCGCGGATACGTTCTGAAGTCTGACGCCAATCGCGATCTTGTCAACGCTGTGGAAGCCCTATCGTTGCACCGAACATTTTTCACCGCAAAGGTCTCGGAAATGATGCTGGACGGTTTTTGTAACCGCAAACCGCGAGCCGGCGAAAACGGCACAGTTCGCGATCGCCTGACGAGCCGGCAAAGAGAGATAGTGCAACTGCTTGCCGAGGGCAAGAGCAGCAAAGAGGTTGCCGTCGCCCTAAATATCAGCGTGAAGACTGCCGAGACTCACCGCGCCAACATCATGCGAAAGCTGGAACTGCACTCTGTCAGCGAGTTGGTCCGGTACGCCGTGAAGAATCAAATCATCGAAGTATAAGTCGCTGCACAAGTGCGCGCGATCTACGCGGCACGGCCTTCTAGGTGCGCCTTCATTTTCCTTCGCGCCCGAAAAATTCTGGTTTTCACGGTTTGAAGCGCGATTCCTTGCGTTCTGGACAGTTCCTTCTGAGTCCATCCCTCCACCGCATACAACACAAAAGCATCGCGCAGCGTAGGCGAGATCGACTTGACGGCCTTAAATGCGAGTTCTCGGGCGATGCATTGCGCCTCTGGGCTGATCCGGCTGGTACATGCTGCTGTTGGTGTCTTCCCAGCGGACTCGGTAGCCGTCGCGGAGTCCACGCGATGCTTCTCCGCCGCCGACGAACGCAACTTCATCAAAGCTTCGTTAATCGCAATTCGGGTCAACCAAGTTGAAAGTAAAGCGGCTTCTTGAAACCGGTGCAGATTTGTGAACGCCTTTACTAGAACGTTTTGAACGTTATCTTCCGCATCGGCGGAGTTGCGGAGAATTCTGCGCGAAGTAGCCAGGATCCGCGAGGAATAGCGGCGCGCCAACTGTTCAAAAGCCTCGTGGTCGCCGCTTCGAGCGCGATGGAGTAAGTCTGTTTCGGAGTGAAACGAATTATGTGGCATCTCGGCTGCATCCTTCGACGGCAAAGTTTGCCGGCAAATGGCGTTTTACTCTTTAAGAGTTACGCCGATTTCGCGGTGCTGGCCATACCCGCAAATCCCTGCAAGAAGCGTGCCAAGCACTTATGGCTGGCGTACCGGATTTGGCTGATGTTTTTCGACTTCGTGCTGACTAAGGAATACCTTTGCTCTGTATCGCCAGGAATTTGATGGGTAGCCAGTTTCTCCGGCCTGGAACATACACAAAGAACCTTATTCCATTGGACGTTGAAATTTTCTTAATACTCGCTTATGACATCAAACGATAAAAAGACCTGCCCGCGGTGCGGACGCGACTCTGTTGTTCGTTCGCGTCGACGCCCTTTGGAGAGGATGTTTCTGAGCGTATTGCGGATAATGCCTTTTCGCTGCCAGAGCTGTGACAGCAGGTTCTATATGCGGGCGGCGAGGACCTCGGACGACGACGGTGCGCCAGCCACAATTTTGTCTCGCGGCTGATTCCTTTCCTATAAGTGGCAAGAGCTAATTCTCGATTTTTGTGTCTCCTGGAAATCCTTGAAATTGGCTCGCGTATAAATCGCGAGCCTTTTTCACAAAAATCTTGGCATGTCGGTTCTCGATTCGTTTGCCAATCAGTTTTTGCAATTTTCTCGAAGTCTGCAGCCAACCAAGTGTGCTTCTCGGAAGAAGCCTGTATCGACTGTTGGATTTTAATCCACGTAAAGTGGAAATTGGACCCAGCCTAATCTCGCTGGAGGATTGCAATGGCAAAGATGTCACTAAGAGAATTGTATTTGGACGAACTAAGGGATTTGTATGACGCCGAAAACCGCCTGGTCAAAGCGTTACCCAAACTTGCGAAAGAAGCCGAATCGCAAGAACTCCGTTCCGGATTCGAAAAACACCTCGAACAGACGAAAGGGCACGTCGAACGTCTGCAGGAAATTTTCGAAACCATGGGCGAAAAGGCCAGTGGAAAGCGTTGCGCGGCAATGGCCGGCCTCATTCAGGAAGGCGACGAGATGATGGGTGAGGATTTCGAGACCGGGGTCAAGGATGCCGCTCTCATTTCTGCGGCGCAAAGAGTCGAACACTACGAAATTGCCGCTTATGGCTGCGTGAGAACATGGGCCGTCTTGCTGGGCGAGAGCGAAGCGCAGAATCTTCTTCAGCAAACCCTGAACGAGGAAAAAGAAACCGACGAAAAGCTCACCGAACTCTCCGAGGAGATCAATATCCACGCCATGGGTAGTGCATCCGGTAAAACGAAGGTGCAAAACGAAGAAGAAGACGAAGTTCCTCGTCCGCGCGGCAAGTCCCGCAGCGCAAAGGCCTAACAACATCTACCGCGAAAAGGGGACTACCCTCCCGCCCCTTTCCGCTTCTCTCGCCATTCTCGATAGCAGCTTTGATTCCGTCGTTTCACTGTCGGCTGACACTGCTGTTTTTTTCGCAACTTCCTAAGGGATGTTCGTAGTTCGCCTACGCAAACGCGAGTATGGATTGTCGACACGGCAGACGCTACAAATTGTGCTGCGGCGACTGACAGGCTTCAAACGTTAGAGCCGGTGAGGGAAACATTATGAATTTCGGACCATTTCTTCTAATCGCGATTGTCCTTCTTGTTGCGTGGGCTGGCGGATTTCTGATGTTTCACATCGCCAGCGGTTTAATTCACGTGCTGCTCGTTCTGGCTGTTTTGTCATTCATTTTCCATTTCGTTACCGGCCGGCGCACCGCTTAGGGGGCGCTTCTAAAGGAAAACGACTCCGATGAAAACCGAAACCCACTCCACTAAGAGCGAGAGCAGGCGTGATTTCGAAGTATTTCGCAAGCGCTTGCTTGCTGAACTGGAGATCCATCAGGATCGTGTCGACCGTGCACGCAATGAACTGCCTGTGGATTCAGACCCCGACGATGTCGTCGGCGTGGCGACGCGAAGCGCTTACCGCGAAGTGACGATGGGCAAGCTGGAGCGCGATCTGCAAACCATTGTCGAGATTGAACGGGCATTGCGGCGGCTGGACGGAGGACAGTACGCGACGTGCGTTGGCTGTCAATCGCGCATCCCAGACGCTCGCCTGAAAGCGATACCCTGGACCAGGACCTGTATCGAATGCGCTAGTGGGCGCAGCAATCCTTTCGGCCCTTCGCTCAGGCTTACACCCGATCCTGCCCACTAAAGCGTGGGTCGCGCTCTTGTTTACTGAACCCATGAAACAACAGCAATCAAATAGGAGCCTCACACTGTGAATGCCCGCTGGTCCGTCATGGGCAGGCAAATGGATTGGCAATCACAGAGGATTTGGGGAAACGGCTGGCTGCGGTTTTGCACGCGGTTTTCTACGAAAAAGCAATCGCTGCGGTTCACGCGCCAGCAGATTCGACAGGTGCGACAACGACGGATTCGCATCCGCCAGCAGTTTCACGAACGCTGTTAATGGCACGGCAAGCAGCAGTCCTGGCACTCCCCATAGCCAACCCCAAAAAAGAAAACCAATCGTCGCGGCAACCGGTCCCAGGTCAAGCCGCGAGCCGACAAAGTGCGGAATCAAGAAGTTGGCTGAAACTAGATGCAGAGCGACCACCGTCACGCCAATAATGATAAACGGCCCGGCACTGTGGAACTGAAAAACGCCCGCCATCAACGGGATTACCAGCGCCAGCATAATTCCCAGAAATGGGATCAGGTTTAGCGCGCCACTGATCAATCCCAGCGTCACAGCCGGCGTCAACCCGACGCGCCAGAAAACCAATGTGCTTATCGCGGACAAAATAACTCCTATCACCAGGTTGCCGGCGACGTAGCTTCGCACCATTCCTGTCAGCCGGTCGGCAAATCTGTCCAGATCCACTCTCTGCCCGTACATCGCTTTCAAACAGAAAAAGATCTTGTCGCGGGCCAATAACATGAAAAACATCAGAAACGGAACCACCCCTGCAATGATCACTGCGCCCCAGACGGAACCCACGCCGCGAACAAGATAGCTGGCCCACGATGTGCTCTGTTGTACTCGAACTTCGGGAACCTTTTTTGGCGAAGCCTCATGCTGCAGCTTTCCAGCCGAGTCCTGTACTCGCTCGATTTTGCGGCTGATAGGAGAAATTGCGTCCCCGATCCGCGACACGTACTCCGGAAATTCGTCGGAAAAGTCCGTAAGCTTGCCGTACGACTCGTAAATCACAAACCCGCACGCCAGCACGCCCGTCAAGACAATCAGGCCCGCCGCGATGAATCGTGGAATCCATAGTCTTTCCAATGCACGCACTGCCGGGTCGACCAGGATCGCCAGAAACGCCGCAAGAATCACCGTAATGCAGATTGAGCTGGCGAAAAAACAGAATGCCAGTGTGAGCAGAATAAGAATTCCGACGAGTGCGCGAACGCCTCTCCGCACCATGGCATCCTGCGCATGCGGTGCGGAAATGACTGGGTCCTGGTCCAAGTTGTTTCTCTTTCTGGAGTCACAAGAAGTTGCTGTTATCTTGAGGCTGGTAGGTCGGAAAATACATACCGTACTCCCTGCAGAGGTCAATTAGGTGAATTGGAACTGGTCCGTAATTGCTTACAAACGCCTGCAGAAATAAGCAGCCGGCCTCCGAGCCTCCTCCTCGAAGCCCGAAAGCCGGCACATTTGACGAGTCTGTAGGATTAACTGCGGCCTGGCGTCGCAGTTCTCGTCCTGTCGGTTCCTTTGGCAGAGGATTCCGTTGTGTACGAAATATCTTCCGCGCCCGTGCGCTCGAGAATGTTCTTCGCACGATCGATTTCCTCCGAAGTGTCGCAATGCACGGAAAGTAAGATCCCTCCCTTGGTAATCCGGCCTTCGTATCTCTTGGCTTCGTATTCGGGGATTCCCATTCCCACCAACGCTCCAGCGAGACCGCCAACTGCCCCACCGACGCCAACTCCTGCCAGCGCCGCCACGATTGGGCCTGCGGCGATGAATGGGCCCACTCCAGGAATCGCCAGCGAACCAATGCCCACCAGCCATCCCAATACTCCGCCGACGACCGCACCTGATCCGGCACCAGCCGTCGCTCCCTCTGGAGCCTTCGTCGCCTTTACCGTCCCCAAATCGCGGCCGCTCGCGGACTCCGGAAGCAGCACCGCCACGTCGGAACTCGCAAAGCTTTCGTCTCTCAACCTACCGATCGCGTTTTCAACCCCCGCCTGAGTGCTGTAAATTCCGAATACTGCTTTGTTTTTTGCCATAACTTTCTCCTTTGATTTTTGCAGCCTACTTCTCCGCCTTCGATTTCACGGCAAGTTCGTTCTTCACGTTTGCTGCGCCGGCGATTGCCACCGCTTTAGATTCGATCGCGGTTTTCTCTTCGTCGCTGGGCACCGGTCCCTTGAGCGTTACAGTTCCGCCGCGCGCGATCACCTTCACGTTGTGGGCGTACAGCGAAAGATTTTTGTCGTCGATAATCGCTTTACGGATCTTTCGCGCCAGGTCGCGATCGCTCTGATTTTCCGCCTGCTGGTCGGCCATCGCGGAGCCTCTATCCTGCTGGTTGGTCTTGCTGTTATCGGGCGCTTGAGCAAAGATCACGGTGCAGGGAATCAATATACCCAGCCCGCCAAGCAGTACCGTGTTTCGCATCCTCCTTAACCGCCCTGCATTTCCCGGTTTGTTTCTCTCCAGAGGCAATTTCATTTTGGCTTTCTCCCTACCGTCCCTTAACATCTGCTCTCAAGCATTTGCTCACCCATCGGTCGGCAAATTCCAACCTAAGCGCTCTGCTTCGCCCCAGCTATACATCGGAGCACTCACTGCGTCGGGAATTAAACTGTAAACTTTAAGCAGCTGACTCGTTGAGCGCTCGCCGAGGCTATCGAACGAAACTGACGTCTTGAACAAGTTGTCAGTGCTTGCAGTGCTTGCAGTCCGCTTCTTGTATTCACAATATGTATCGGGTAGCATGACGGACGTTCGCCGCTGCCAGCCCGCAACGTGCTCCAAGGATTCCCGTGCACATGTCTACTCACGCAAAACGGCTCGCAAGTGGACCCATGCCCCTAAAGAAGTGCCCGACCGGAATTCTCGGTCTTGACGAGATCACCGGCGGCGGTTTGCCAAAAGGCCGCACCACCATCGTCTGTGGCGGGCCCGGCTGCGGCAAGACCATGCTGGGCGTCGAATTTCTTGTCCGCGGCGCGATGGAACTCAACGAGCCTGGCGTACTGATGGCTTTCGAGGAAACTCCCCGCGACATCGCAACCAACGTGGCCTCGTTGGGCTTCGATATTCAAGCTCTCGCTCGCAAGAAAAAACTGTATTTGGATTTCTTAAGTGTTGAGCCAAGTGAAATCAAGGAAAGCGGCGAATACGATCTCGAAGGCCTCTTTATCCGTTTACAAGATGCGATTACAGCGGTCGGCGCGAAGCGCGTCATGTTCGACACCCTGGAAGCTCTTTTTTCCGGGTTCTCCAACCTGCAGATCTTGCGCGCTGAATTCCGCCGCTTGTTTCGCTGGCTCAAGGATCGCGGTTTGACAGCTATCGTCACCGCCGAACGGGGCGAAGGAAATCTGACCCGTTATGGTCTGGAAGAATACGTTTCTGACTGCGTGATTCTGCTCGATCACCGCGTCAAGGATCAGATTTCTGAGCGGCGCCTGCGCATCGTCAAATACCGGGGCACCAGGCATGGCGCCGATGAATATCCATTTCTGATTGACGAGCGCGGCATGTCCATCCTCCCCCTCAGCGCCCTTGAGTTGCAGCACAAAGTCTGGAACGAGCGGGTTTCTTCCGGCATACCTGACTTGGACAAGATGCTGGAAGGGAAAGGCTACTACCGCGGAACCAGCATTCTCGTCACTGGCACTGCCGGCAGCGGCAAGACTTCCGTCGCTGCGGCCTTCATTGATGCCGCTTGCCGGCGAGGTGAGCGCTGCCTCTTTATTGATTTTGAAGAATCCAGGGATCAGGTGGGCCGCAACATGAAATCTATTGGGCTCAATCTCAATCGCTGGGCAGGAAAAGGTTTACTCACTCATGAGGCCTGGCGGCCTACTCAATTCGGCATTGAGATGCACCTGTTGCGCATCCACAAACTAATCGAAAAGCACAAACCGCAATGTGTGGTCATCGATCCGATCACTAACTTGATGCACGGCAGCGGCGACAAAGAAGTCTACTCCATGATGATGCGCTTGATGGATTTCTTGAAAAATTCAGGTATCACCGCAATTTTTGTTAGTCTCACGGCTGGCGGCAGCAAACTAGAGAGCTCTACTGTGGGTGTTTCATCTCTGGCTGACACTTGGATTCTGTTGCGGGACATTGAATCAGATGGCGAACGCAATCGTTGCATTTATGTGCTGAAGTCGCGGGGTATGGCTCATTCCAATCAACTGCGCGAATTCGTCATCACTACCAAGGGTATCAAGTTGATTCCGCCCTATATTGGGCCGGGAGGCGTGCTAACCGGTACCTCGCGCATAAATCAAGAAGCAAAAGAGAAGTTCGCTGCCTTGCAGCGTGACTTCGAGATTTCGCGGAAGCAGCGGGAAGTTTCGCGGAAGCGGCGGGCTCTCGAAGCGCAAGCCGCTTCTCTGCAAGCGGAACTCGTGACCGTGGACAGAGAAGCGGAAGATCTTACGCGTGAAAGCAAAAAACGCGAACAACAAGCACGCGTCGACCAAGCCGGTTTGGCGAAAAGCCGCGGCGCAAATTAACGGAGACGCAATAGGACAGCAATTCGTGAAAACAAAGAAAAAGTTTGCCGGCAAATCGCAAATGATATTGGTGTTGCGGCTGTACGTTGCTGGACAAACTCCTAAATCGTTGGCTGCCATCAGCAACTTAAAAAAAATCTGTTCGGAGCACTTCGAAGCGAAATGCAAAATCGAAGTCATCGACCTTCTCAAGAAGCCGGCCTTGGCTAGGGATCACCAGATTATCGCTATTCCCACCCTGGTGCGTTCCTTGCCCATACCAATCTGCAAAATCATCGGGGATTTGTCGGACACCGAGCGCGTCTTAGTCGGTTTGGACTTGCGCAAGTTGAAAACCAAGTCGAAGAGTTGAACCTTTCAACGACTGGCAATCAATTACGTTTTCTTGTAGGGAAATTAAGTTCATTTATACACGAATATCCCGATGTTTCTTTTTCTCGTTCCGTTTGACCATGAAAAGGAAAATTTAGGGAATATCTGACGTTGCGTAAGAAAACATCGCTGACAAAAAATGGCTCCAAACGGCGCGTTGCTCGTGTCTCCAGTGTGCGCTCCAAACGAACTGGCGACAACGAAGCCCAGGAGATCGTCAAGGCTATCAGAGGCGGCCGCATTGACGCCCTGGTGATGCAAAGCGCCCGTGGCGACAGGGTTGTCACCCTGCAGGGCGCCGAACTTCCGTACCGCGTGCTCGTCGAATCGATCAACGAGGGCGCGGCAACATTGGACCGATCTGGTAACGTTCTCTACGCCAACGCTCGTTTCGCCGAAATCTTGGACCTTTCCGTCGAAAAGCTTGTTGGCACGGCGTTGGTAAACCATCTCCCTTCCTGGCAACGCGACAAATTGCTGCAGCTGATCGCTCAGGGCCACCGCCGCAGTGCTGGCATAGAACTTATCCTCGAGGCTCCGACGGGCCCGCCTAAGCTTGTGCGCTTCACACTTAAACCGCTCAAGAATACGCCGCGCCACACGGTTTGCGTCGTGGCCACCGAACTCACCGAATTGGTGGAAGCCAATGAAGCTCTAAAATCGAACGAAGAATCATTGCGCCAGCTTTCCGCACGTCTTTTGCAGCTTCAGGATGAAGAGCGCCGCCACATTGCTCGGGACCTGCACGACATCACTGGCCAGAAGCTTGCTTTTCAATCCATGGCGCTGTCCGCGCTCCAGACCAAGCAGTCTCCCAATCTCGATGCCGAGTCCCAGCAGGCTCTTTCGGAATCGCTCATTCTAAACAAGGAAATTTCCGCGGAAATTCGCACCCTCTCTTACCTGCTTCATCCTCCACTGCTCGATGAGCTCGGCCTTTCGTCCGCTGCTCGCTGGTATGCTGCCGGGTTTACCAAACGCACCGGAATTCCCATCGACATTGATGTCCCGCAGGAAATCAAGCGCCTTTCTCCTGATGCCGAAGTCGCCATTTTCCGCGTGCTTCAGGAAAGCCTTACCAACGTTCATCGCTACGCGAATACTCCACGGGCGCGTCTGCGTATCCGCACCACCGAGGACGACATAAAAGTCGAAATCGAGGATTACGGAAAGGGCATTCAAGCAACTAAATCGAAATCCGCACAGGAATCCGTCGAGCGCCTCGGCGTTGGCATTCAGGGTATGACCGAACGTATCCGGCAGCTCGGCGGCCGTTTGGAAATTACCTCGCGGCCCAGGCGCGGGACGCTGGTTACTGCCACCATCCCGTTTGGCGGCAGCCAGGTGGAAGTTCCTGCCTCACCGCTAGCGAGCACAGCACTCGCATCCACTTTTTCTGCCGATCGCCCTCTTGCCTCTCATCTCCATCAACGGCAACAAATTCTGATTGCTGACGACCACGAGATGCTTCGCCGCGGCGTTCGCAATACTCTTCAGACTGAGCCGGATCTTGAAATATGCGGCGAAGCTGTCGACGGCCAGGACGCCATTGACAAGGCAAGGGAATTGCACCCCGACCTGGTGATTCTCGACATCAATATGCCCGTTCTGAACGGTCTGGTTGCGGTGCGCCAAATCCTGCGTTATTGCCCCACGACTAAGATTGTGATTTTCTCCGTCCACGATTCCGATCAAACCAAGCAGGAGATAATCGCCGCCGGTGCGCATGGCTTCGTTTCCAAAGGCAAGGACAGCCACGATCTGTTGCGCGTGGTTCGCGATGTTCTCAAGAGAAATATTCAGGCCGCGTCAGCCACTTCCAGTCAGTAAGGTTAAGACTCCAGCCAACTCCTCGGCTGCAATCTTCCCCTGAACGTTACTGCCATTTTTTCTTTTTTTTACTGATTAACACCGATTGCCGCTTTTCGGCCTTCATTACACAGTGGCGTAAACGAGCGGTATCGGCACACTTGCCCATGTGCCTATGCCACTTGGCATTCAAATTCAGTGTTTGGCGAAGGGGTCAGGAAATATGAGATCGCTAAAATTGTTTAGCTCCATGGTTGTACTTTTAATTGCCGGATGTTTATCGGCCTGCTCCAATACGCCCACCAAATCGCCTGACGTTGCGGACAACATTCGCAAATCTCTCGATCAGGCTAACCTGAAGGACGTCAGCGTCAGCCAGGATCGCGACAAGGGCTTGGTCACTCTCAGCGGCACTACCGGGTCAGATTCCGACAAGGCCCAAGCCGAGTCCATTGCTAAGTCCATCGCTGGCTCCCAGGTTGTTTCGAACGAAATCGCGGTTCGTCCTCCGAACGACTCCAGCATGGCGAAAAAAGTCGATTCCGATCTGGACAGCGCGATTGACAAAAATTTACATGCCGTCCTGGTAAAAAACAAACTCGAACACGCTGTAAAATACGATGTCAAAAACGGAGTAGTTACTTTGAGCGGCACCGTCAACTCGCAATCCAAACGCGCCGAAGTCGAAAAAATGGCCACTAAGGTCCCCAATGTCCAGCAGGTCGTCAACGAACTGCAAGTGAAGAATCAAAAGGCCACATCGTCTAGCTGAGCTAGGCGCCATCGGATAAACATCGGGATGGCGAAGCCGATACTGGAAGGTTCGCGGATTGCGGTCGTCATCCCGAGCAGCCTGCTGGCGCAGGCGGGCACAGCGGCGGGGCTCTCTCTTCTTGCTCGATTTATTCCCAAACACTCCTACGGAAAATATGAGCAGCAATCTGTGGGCGGGATTCAGTTTGCACTGGACTGCGGCTAGTCGCGGTGATAACACTTGCCTGCAAGACTTGGTCGCGCGGCCTCGCGAACTCGCTTCACGCGAATCCTCCGGATTGTGACCGGCGCCGTTTCAGGTGTTCTTATCACGGTGTAGATCGCTTCGGGACGGTAATTACAGCTGATTCAAATGCGGCGTTTCGCAGAATTGAGTAAAAAGTCCATGCCGGTCACGGTGCTTCTGGCGGACGATTCAAACCTGGTGCGCGGTGCGATTCGCCGGCTTCTTGCCGATCATCCTGAAATTAGCCTGCTGGGGGAGGCCACGGATTTTGCCCAGACCATTCGCATGGTTCAGGAGTTACAGCCGCAAGTGGTCATTCTGGATTTACACATGTCGGATGGCAAACGTTTCACTCCTGCACAGTTCCGCGCTCAGCTGAACCTCGGAAGCTCGCGTCTGCTGGCAATTTCTGTTTGGGATGACGAAGAAACCCAATCATTGGCTACGAGTTACGGCGCCGCAAAGTGTCTCGACAAGATAAATCTCGGCACGCATCTGATTGCCGCCATCTTACAGTTGGCGTCAGCCCCATCGCAGTCCGCCTGATTGCGGACTGAAAGAAAAATAAATTGTGGTCGCGAACCACCCTGTGATCTGCGTTATCGTCACACAAATTGAATCAGCACGATTTCCGGATGCGAACAAACCCGCAAAGGAGGTCCCCACGTGCCCGCCCCGCTCGACGTGTACACCAGCATGGCGCCGAATTTCTGCAGCCCGTATGCGAATTTCTTGTACATGCGTTTGGTAATCCAGGTCCACGGAAAAAACTGCCCGCGATGCGTGTGTCCCGACAGTTGCAGCGAGATGCCCGCACGCTCCGCCACCGCCAACTGATCCGGCGCGTGTACCAGCAACACACTCGCCTGCTCGCGGTCGATCAAGGCTTTTTGCAACACCGCGTTCAGTCGTTCCGGGTGCGACGCTTCGTGATAATGCACTCCGATAATCTGCATCCCGTCCACAATGACTTTTTCGTTGTTCAATAACCGCAACCCAGCATCTTCCGCCGCCTGCAGGTGCGCCGCCGAATTTCGCATCTCTTCGTGATTTCCCGCCACAAAATAGTTGCCCAGCGGCGCATTCAACCCCCGCAGCGGGCTGGCCAGCGCGTCCAGGTCGGCATAACTCCCGTCATAGAGGTCGCCCGCCAGAAAAACGATCGCCGGCCGCAACTGGCGAATGGTCGCTACAATCTGCCGCGCAAAGTTGGCTCCGCGCACATGCCCCAGGTGCAAATCGCTGATCATCGCCGCGGTCCGCCCGTGCCACGCTGCCGGCAAATTCGGCAAGCTCACTTTTACTCGACGGACCCGCGTCACTCTGGCGTTGATCATTCCCCATACTGCTGCCACGACCGCTACTCCGAACCACGCCGCTACCATCATGCGTTGGTTCCAATGCGCTTGGAACGCCAGCCCTGGCAATCCCGTCAGCCAGGTTCCCACGCTTGCCAAAAATAAAAAATTAAACAAGCCAAGCCAGATCGCTGAGGCGCGATAAAAAACTCTGGACACGCTATTCCAATATTTAAATGACAGCAGGGAAGCCGCAACAAAACTCATCGCCGGCAGCAGCACTGCCGCCGAGCGCCAGCCCATCCATCCAGCACCCGCCGGTTGCCAGAAATAGATCCACGTCTCATAAACAAAAAAATGCGCAGCCAGCAGTACCGTCTGGATCACCAGCAGTAAGACCGCGATCCCTTTTCGCATGATGAAGTTAGATGATTGTGATTAGCTTTTGTATGCATTCGACGGTGCTAGCCGTCACTCGGCCGACTGCCGCGCCCCCGTTTGCTCCAAATTGCGCAAGGCAATTGTCATTCCGAGGAGCCTGCGGCGGGCAGGCGAAGCGACGACCGAAGGTTCCGACTTTGTCAGAAGGAATCTCTCTTCTCTTACTTCTTTACCGCCGCTGCGGCTGGCGTGCTAGGCGCAGCTACCGCCACCGGCGCTCCCGTGAGGTCCGCCTTCACTGCTGAAGTTATCTTGTCCGCATTTTTCACCAGCTGCGTCACCTGCCAGATCTGCGTTTCCGTCAAGGCGTCTTTGAAGCCCGGCATCCCAGTCATGCGTATTCCGCCTTCCACCTTCCAGTAACTCTCCCACGGCTCGTCGTCCGTAACTCCCGTGCCTTTAAACAGCTGCGGCGGTTTGGGTGACATTCCTTGTGCAATCTTGGTCTTTTGCGCATCCGGCAAGCCGTGGCACATCGCGCAGTTGTCCTTGTAAACCTTTGCGCCTTCTAACAGATTCTTCTCGTCCGCCGCCACTTGCGGTTCGGGGTGAGGCAATTTGCCCAGATAAGCATGCAAGCCAAGCCTCGCGAATGTCCGTTCAAACGGCATGTCGGCCGCCGTAACCGCCACCGGTGCATGACCATTCGCAAAATACAGATACACGCTCGCCGCGACGCCGATTACGCCTAAAATGATTCCCAACAAAATTCCTTTGAACATCGGTTTCCTCGACCTCTTTTTAGCGAATTGCTTGCGCTCGCTTGCCTAGTCTACCGAAAGTGCCCACTTCCTGCGTAATTCTCATTTCAGCGGACTAAGTCTATGTATTTCAGGCCGGATACGGGATGATGGCTACAGCCCTGAATGTAACTATTTCATCTCCTAAATCGTCTTAATCATACGTACCATACGGATAGCGTCGCAGTGCGTCTAGAGAATAGAGCCTATGCGATCGTCCCCGAGCGAACGATTGCCGTCTCCTGGCTGGCTCTCCGCGTAACCGCAATTACTTTGAGGAGTTAATAAGGATGGGCCATCTGAAATCTCTGGAACTATCTGACACTGAACCCACTTCGGCGCCAAAGCGCACTTCGACCCGTGAGGTGTCGCGATCCCGCTCCATCGGAAGCCGCGCTTGGTTCTGGGTAGTACTCGTCGTTTTGGCGCTTGCCGGATTCTGGTACTACCGCACTGCGCATTCGAAAACTTCGCAAGACTCCGGCGCCGCAGGCGCTCCCGGTCAAGCCAAGGCTGGCGGACCTTTCGCGCCGGGAAATTTCAGCGTTCCCGTGGTTGTCGCTGCCGCGACAAAAGGTGATCTTCCCGTTTACCTCAGCGGCCTTGGCACTGTTACTCCTCTCAACACTGTCACCATCCGCAGCCGGGTTGATGGCCAGCTCGTCAACGTCGCCTTCAAGGAAGGCCAATTTGTAAAAGTTGGCGATCTTCTTGCCGAAATCGATCCGCGTCCTTTTCAGGTGCAACTCGAACAGGCCCAGGGCCAGCTGGCCAAAGATGTCGCTCAGCGCAAAGACGCCGAGGTGAATCTGGAACGTTTCAAGCTGCTGTATCAGGAAGGCGTTATCCCAAAACAGCAGCTCGATACGCAGGGCGCCTCGGTCAGCCAGTTCGACGGAGCGATCAAATCCGATCAGGCGCAGATCGATAACGCAAAGCTTCAGCTGACCTACTCCCGCATCACCGCTCCCATTTCCGGACGTATCGGTCTCCGCCTCGTCGATCCTGGCAACATCGTCCACGCTACCGACAGCAACGGGCTCCTGATCATTACCGAAATTCAGCCCATCGCCGTGATCTTCACTCTTCCACAAGATCAGCTCCCGCAAGTTTTTGATAAACTTCGCAAAGGGAATGCCAACCTGCCCGTCGAAGCTTTCGATCGCGACAACACCGACAAAATTGCCAGCGGCAAGCTCCTCACCATCGACAATCAGATCGATATCACCACCGGCACCTACAAGCTAAAAGCGGTCTTCAACAACGAAGACAGCAGTCTGTTTCCCAACCAGTTTGTCAACACTCATCTCCTTGTAGACACCAGGCACAACCTCAGCCTGATTCCACTCGCCGCGCTTCAGCGCGGTCCTCAAGGCACTTATGTCTATGTAGTCGGAGACGGCAATACCGTCAAAATTCATAACATCACCGTCGCGCAAACCAACGGTGGAATCATCGGAGTGAGCGCGGGACTGCAGCCCGGTGATCTCGTCGTTACCGATGGCCAGGATAAGTTACAGGATGGCACTAAGGTCATTCCAAATCAGGCCCCGGGCCCTCCGCTTTCCGCATCTGACGCGCCTGCCGTTCAGCCTACCGCTCCAACCCACGCAAAATCTTCCGCTCCAAAAGCTACTCCTCCAAGCGACGCGCAAGCCCGTCGTGGCCGAGGCGCCAAGCCATGAGTCCGTCGCGGCCGTTCATTCTGCGGCCAGTTGCCACCACACTCTTGATGGTTGGCGTGCTTCTTGTCGGCTTCGTCGCATATCGGCAGTTACCGGTCTCCGCGCTTCCGCAGGTGGACTATCCGACCATTCAAATTCAAACGTTTTATCCTGGCGCCAGCCCTGACGTCATGGCTTCTTCCGTCACCGCTCCTCTCGAACGCGAGTTCGGCGAAATTCCCGGTCTCAATCAGATGACCTCGACGAGCTCCTTTGGCAGTTCCGTCATCACCCTGCAATTTAATCTCGATCTGAATATCGACGTCGCCGAACAGGAGGTTCAGGCCTCCATTAACGGCGCATCCAATCTTTTGCCCCTGGGGCTTCCGAATCCTCCGATCTACAGCAAAGTGAATCCAGCTGACGCGCCAATCCTTACGCTGGCTCTGACTTCGAAATCCCTCCCGCTCTCGAAGGTCGAAGATCTTGCTGACACCATGCTCGCCCAGAAAATTTCCCAGTTACCGGGCGTCGGGCTCGTGAGTATCAGCGGCGGCCAACGGCCTGCCGTCCGCATTCAAGCCAACCCCACCGCACTGGCCTCTTATGGTCTAAGTTTGGAAGATCTTCGTACGGCTCTGAACAGCGCCAACGTCAATCAAGCCAAAGGCACTTTTGACGGTCCGCAACAGTCCTACACCATCGGCGCGAACGACCAGCTCCTGAGCGGAGACACTTATCGCCCCATCATCATCGCCTATCGCAACGGCGCCCCAGTTCGTGTCGCCGACGTGGCCACGGTCACAGACGGAGTCGAGAACGTGCTGCAAGCGGCCTGGGCCAACCGGCAGCCTGCCGTCCTGATGAACATTCAACGCCAACCCGGCGCGAATATCATCGGCGTCGTTGACCGCATCAAAAAACTCCTGCCGCAACTGCAGGCCGGGCTTCCTGCCGCCGTCAACGTTGCGATTCTCACCGACCGCACCGGCACCATCCGCGCTTCGGTCGAAGATGTCCAATTCGAATTGATGCTCACCGTCGGCCTGGTGGTGATGGTGATTTTTCTTTTCCTTCGTAGTATTCGCGCCACCATCATCCCCAGCGTGGCGGTCCCGCTTTCACTCATCGGCACTTTCGGCGTCATGTATTTGCTCGGCTATAGCCTCAACAACCTTTCTCTCATGGCGCTCACCATCTCGACCGGCTTCGTCGTGGACGACGCCATCGTCATGATCGAAAACATCAGCCGCTACATCGAAGAAGGCGAATCTCCGCTTCAGGCGGCACTCAAAGGCTCCGAGCAAATCGGTTTCACCATTCTCTCGCTCACTGTTTCCCTCATCGCCGTTCTCATCCCGCTGCTCTTTATGGGCGACATCGTGGGCCGTCTCTTCCGCGAATTCGCCATCACCCTCGCGGTTACCATTCTCGTTTCCGCTTTTGTCTCCTTAACACTCACTCCCATGATGTGCGCCAAACTTCTTCGCCATCAGAAAAAAGAAGACGAAACCTGGTTCTATCGCAAATCCGAAAACGTCTTCAATGCCGTCATCGCTTTTTATGGCCGCACTCTCAAATTCGTTTTACGTTTTCGCGCCGTTACCTTGCTCATCACTTTTGCCACGCTCGTCGGCACCATCCTTCTCTACATTTATGTTCCCAAAGGATTTTTCCCGGTACAGGACACTGGCGTGATCCTCGGCGTCTCCGAAGCTCCGCAAAGCGTTTCATTCCGCTCTATGAGCGACCGTCAACAATCCCTCACCGAAGCCATCCTCAAAGACCCGGCCGTTGAAAGCCTCTCCTCTTTCATCGGCATCGACGGCGTCAACACCACTCTCAATAGCGGCCGCGTTCAAATCAACCTCAAGCCTTTAGCCGTTCGCAAGATCAGCGCTTCCGATGTCATTCGCCGTCTGCAGCCCACGCTCGATAAAATCGACGGCATCACTCTCTTCATGCAGCCCGTGCAGGACCTCACCGTCGAAGACCGCGTCAGCCGCACGCAATTTCAATACAGCCTGGAAGACGTGGACGCGAAAGAACTTTCCTATTGGGTTCCGCGTTTCATCGACCGCCTGAAAAAACTTCCCGAGCTTCGCGACGTCGCCAGCGATCAGCTCAACGGCGGCCTGCTCGTCAATCTCACCATTGATCGCGATTCCGCTTCACGTCTGGGCATTCTTCCCGCTGATATTGACAACACGCTGTACGACGCCTTCGGTCAGCGTCAGGTCTCAACCATTTACACTCAGCTCAACCAGTATCACGTGGTCCTGGAGGCCGATCCGCAATTTCAGCAGGCTCCCGACTCGCTGAAAAATATTTACGTCCATTCTTCCAATGGCACGCAAGTCCCGCTCAGTGCTTTTACTTCCGTCACCACCTCCCCCTCGGCTCTGGCGCTGAATCATCAGGGCCAGTTTCCCGTGGTCACTCTTTCCTTTAACCTCGCTCCCGGCGCTTCCCTCGGCGACGCCGTCAATGCCATCAATCGCACCAAATCCGACCTCGGCATGCCGCCCAGCATTCAGGCAACGTTCCAAGGCACCGCCGCTGCCTTCCTGCGCTCCTTGGGTAATGAGCCGATCCTGATTTTCGCCGCCCTGGTCACCGTCTACATCGTGCTCGGCGTATTGTATGAAAGCTTCATTCACCCCATCACCATTCTTTCCACGCTGCCGTCCGCAGGCGTAGGCGCAATTCTCGCCCTCTTGTTGTGCAAAACGGAATTCAGCATCATCGCTCTCATCGGCATCATTCTCCTCATCGGCATCGTCAAGAAAAACGCCATCATGATGATCGACTTCGCTCTCGACGCTGAGCGCAATGAAGGCAAGCCTCCGCTCGATTCCATTTACGAAGCCTGCTTGCTCCGCTTCCGCCCCATCATGATGACCACCATGGCCGCGCTCCTGGCTGGACTTCCTCTGGCTCTCGGCACCGGAGTCGGTTCTGAACTTCGCCGCCCTCTCGGCATCACCATCGTCGGCGGCCTCGTCCTCAGCCAGATTCTTACCCTTTACACCACGCCTGTCGTCTATCTCGCATTCGATTGGCTCTCTCGCCGCTTTTCCCTTGGTTTTGGCAATCCCATCGACGATCCCGCTGTGGAACACTACGGAGACTAGCACGTGAATTTTTCCTCCAATTTCTCCGCTCCCTTCATCAAGCGTCCCGTCGCCACCACGTTGATCACCATGGCCATCTTTCTTTCTGGCGTAGTGGCTTTCCGTTTTCTTCCGGTCGCCCCGCTTCCGTCAATTGATTTTCCGACGATTGCCGTCGGCGCGGGTCTTCCCGGCGCCAGCCCGGAAACCATGGCCTCCTCGGTAGCCACTCCGCTCGAGCGCCAGTTCGGCCGCATCGCTGGCGTCACGCAGATGACTTCTTCCAGCAGTTTCGGCAACACCGGCATCGTTCTGCAATTTGATTTGAATCGTGATATCAACGCCGCCGCGCGCGATGTTCAGGCCGCCATCAACGCTGCCCGCAGCCAGCTTCCCGCCGACCTTCCCGGCCAGCCCGGCTATCGCAAAGTAAATCCCGCCGACGCGCCGATCATGCTGCTTTCCCTGACCTCAACGAACATCCCGCCGCCACAAATCTTCGACGCTGCCGATTCCATCCTGGCGCAAAAACTTGCCCAGGTAGAAGGCGTCGGCCAGGTTTTCAGTTGGGGCAGTTCGCGTCCCGCGGTACGTGTCGCTGTAAATCCCAATCTCGTCAACAGCTATGGCATCAGCCTTGAACAGGTGCGCAGAGGTCTGCAATCCGCCAACGCCAATCTCGCCAAGGGCAGCGTTGCCGATGCAACGCATACCTGGACCATCACCGACACCGATCAACTCTTCAAAGCTTACGAATATCAACCGTTGATCGTTGCCGGCCACGCCGGGGCCCCCGTTCGCATCCGCGATATTGCCGATGTTACCGACTCAGTAGAGGATATCCGCAATCTGGGACTTTCCAACGGCGAGCCGTCCGTCCTTCTCGCCATATTCCGCCAGCCCGGCGCGAACATGATCGAAACCGCCGATCGCATCAAAGCCATTATTCCGCAATTACGCGCTTCGATTTCTCCTTCCCTGCATCTCAACGTCGCCATCGATCGCACCACCACTATTCGCGCTTCCATTCACGACGTTGAAATCAGCCTCCTGATCTCCATTACTCTGGTCATCCTCGTGGTCTTTGTTTTCCTGCGTAACGTTTGGGCCACCATCATTCCCAGCATTGCCGTGCCTCTCTCCCTTGTCGGTACTTTCGGTGTGATGTACCTCTTCGGTTATAGCCTCGACAATCTTTCTCTCATGGCGCTCACCATCTCCACCGGCTTCGTCGTCGATGACGCCATCGTGGTCATCGAAAATATTGCCCGCCACATGGAAGGCGGCATGAAGCCCTTCGCCGCCACCATGCTTGGTGCAAAAGAAATCGGCTTCACCGTTCTTTCCATGAGCGCTTCGCTCATCGCGGTATTTATCCCCATTTTATTTTTCCCCACCATCATCGGCCGCTTGCTGCGCGAATTCGCCGTCACCCTCAGCGTAGCTATCATCGTCTCGCTCTTCGTTTCTCTCACCGCCACGCCTATGCTCTGCGCGCATTTCCTGCGCATCGACCCTAACCGCCGCCACGGCCCCGCCTACCGCCTCGCCGAAAATATTTTCAATGCTCTCGTTCGCGTTTACGACCGCTCCCTCCGAGTCGTCTTGCGACATCAATTCGCGATGCTTCTCATCACCCTTGCTACAGTCATACTCACCGGCTATCTCTACTACGCGGCTCCCATGAGCCTCTTTCCTCAACAAGACACCGGCCGCATCAACGGCTACATCCAAGGCGATCAGGACATCTCCTTCGCCGCCATGTCCGACAAGCTTACGCGGTTCAACGCCATCGTCATGGCCGATCCCGCTGTGGATACCATCACTGCTTTCACCGGCGGCGGCAACGGCACCAGCACCTCTCGCATGTTCGCCCAGCTTAAGCCGCTCGAACAACGCAAGATCAGCGCCGATCAGGTCATCGCTCGCCTGCGCGGAAAAACCGCCGGCATTCCAGGCGCGCAACTTTTTCTGCAAGCCGTCCAAGACCTAAGCATCGGCGGACGTTTTGGCGGCGCGCAGTACCAGTACACGCTGCAAGCCGAGAGCGTGGCCGAACTCAACCACTGGGCCCCCATTCTCATGCAGCGTTTTCAGAAAATTCCCGGCGTTTACGACGTCAACACCGATCAGCAGGTCCGCGGCCTGCAAAGTTCGCTGGTCGTTGACCGCGACACCGCTTCGCGCCTCGGCGTCAACATGACTGACGTTGACAACACGCTCGGCGACGCCTTCGGCCAGCGCCAGGTCTCCAACATCTACAAGGGTCTCAACCAATATCACGTAGTCCTCGAAGTTTCCGAAAATTACACGCAAGGTCCCGAAGCCCTCAACCACATTTACGTCCCCTCCAACACCGGCAAAGTGATCCCTCTCAGTTCTTTCGCTCATTACGAACCTGGAAACACATCGCTCTCGGTCAATCACCAGGGCCTTTATCCTTCGATCACACTTTCCTTCAACATCGCTCCGGGCATTGCCCTCAGCACCGCCGTCGGCGAAATCGAAGCTGCGCAACGCGAACTTCATGTTCCGCCCACCGTTCACGGCGGCTTTCAAGGAACCGCGCAAGCCTTCAAGGAATCCATTGCGAATTACCTGATCCTCTTGCTGACCGCGCTCGGCGCCGTCTATATCGTTCTCGGAATTCTCTACGAAAGCTACATCCACCCCATCACCATTCTTTCCACGATTCCTTCCGCAGGTATCGGTGCGCTCCTCGCTCTCCGTCTCACTGGCACCGAACTTTCCATGATCGCCATCATTGGCATCATTCTTCTCATCGGCATCGTCAAGAAGAACGCCATCCTCATGATCGATTTCGCCGTCCAAGCCGAAATGCAGGAAGGGAAGTCCCCGGAGGCCGCCATCTATCAGGCCTGCCTGCTTCGCTTCCGTCCAATTTTAATGACCACCATGGCCGCGCTCTTGGGCGCTCTCCCGCTGGCCCTTGGCCAAGGTGTCGGCTCCGAGCTCCGCCGCCCTCTCGGTATCGCCATCGTCGGTGGCCTGATCGTCAGCCAACTCCTAACCCTCTTCACCACTCCCGTCGTCTATCTCTACCTCGACCGCTTTCAATCGCGTATCCGCCACGCCGCCCTCCCACGTCGCTCGCAATTCCCAGCTCCCGCCCACTCCGACTAATTTACGCCAATCCACGGGGCTTCCTGCCTCGTGTAGCAGCGGTTTTCTGCCGCTGCTTTTTCCTTTTCCGCTACTCCCAACAGCGAGTGCCCGAAATCCAGCTCCGAGTGGTGTCACTAATCTGAGGCCAAAAAAATTCCCTTGACATATTCCTGTATGGGTATATATTTCTCCCATGCCTCGCGCCTCCACCACCTCCGACGCCTTCAACGCTGTTGCAGAACCCCGCCGCCGCGCTATCCTCTCTTTTCTGGCGCTGCACGAGCGCCCGGTGGGCGACATCGTCACCACGCTAGGCTTCGAACAACCCAGTGTCTCCAAACACCTCCGGGTCCTCAAAGAAGTAGGCCTGGTCACCGTCCGCCGCGACGGTCGCAACATGCTCTATCGCACCGAGGCCGAAGCCATCCGTCCTCTCCATGAGTGGACCGAAACCTTCGAGCGCTTTTGGCGCCAACAACTCAGCCGAATCAAGGAACGCGCCGAAGCCGAATCCCTTACCATTTCCAATTCTCACAAAACTGAAAAGGAGAAGTCATGACCGTAGCCACATCTGTTTTGGAAGACCTCATGCTGTCCGTCGTTCAGGAAATCCGCGTCCATGCTCCGATCGACGTCACCTTCACGTCGTTGATCGAGCAGCTTGGCCCCTATAGCGAAATGCTCGACGGCACACCCATGCCGATGAAGCTTGAAGCCTGGCCGGGCGGGCGCTGGTTCCGCGACCTTGGCAACGGCAACGGCCACTTCTGGGCCACCGTGCAAGCCATCAAGAAGCCGACGCTTCTGGAATTTGCGGGTCCTCTCATGATGTCCTACCCCGTCGCCAACAATCTTCAGTATCGCCTCAGCGAAGAAGATGGCGTCACGGTCATCAAATTTCGTCATTCTGGCTTCGGCTTGATTCAGGCCGACCATAAGACTGGCGTAGTCACCGGCTGGAACTACATTCACGAGTGCGTGCGCAAACGCGCGGAAGCTGGCCGCAGCAAATCCGCCGTCCAGTAGCGCAGGCAAGCCTGCCTGCGCCCGCTCGTCGGCTTAGTCTTCTCGTCCTGGCGATTTTGTCATCCCGAGCGAAACGAGAGATCTGCTTTTGCCTTAAGCAGTTCGAAGTGAAAATCAAAAAAGGAGAATCACGATGTCCTTCGCAAAGTCACTGCTCGCCGAGTTCGAAATCCAGGCGCCCATCACCCGCAAATTCCTGGAACGTCTGCCCGAAGACAAGTTCACCTGGAAGCCCCACGAAAAATCCATGACCGCGGGCCAGCTCGCGTATCACCTCGCGTTCGTGCCGGGCGCCGTCGTTCGCCTCGTGAATGCCAATCCCACGCCGGAACCCAATTTCAATTTCCCCCAGCCTTCCAGCCGCCAGGAAATCCTGAAAACCTTCGATGAAAGTATCGCCACCGTCCGCGATTCTCTTTCGAAAGCTGACGATGCCAGCATGAGCGAAAGCTGGCGATTGACCGTCGGCGGCCGCGAGGTCCTCGCTCAACCGCGCGGCCAGTTCCTGCGCGACGTCATGCTCAGCCACTGGTATCAGCACCGCGGCCAGTTTAGCGTCTATCTGCGCATGTTGAACGTCGCCGTGCCGGCAAGCTGGGGACCCAGCGCCGACGAGCCCCCAGTCTTCATGCAAAAGGCGCAATCGGCCTGAGGCGCGGATGTCCGTCCAGAGGGGCACGATAAATCGCCCCTTCATTGCTTTCCCAGTCGTGAGGAGAACGCATGTGCCCCGCATGCTTCGCAAATTTGACTCTTCTCGTCACCGGCTCCGTCTCGACTTCGAGCATGGCTGCCGGTGCGATCCAGCTGATTCGTCACAGAAAAACCGGCAAAACTGCTCGAAGTGCAAAAGAAAAGATCCAAGTCAAATTGAGAAGTTCTCAAGAGAAGAAGGAGAAATGCAATGAGTACCGGCACCAAGGTGCAGCATAAGATAGCCTCGCAGGAGCAGTGGCTGACCGCCCGCAAAGAACTCCTCGCGGCTGAAAAGGAGTTCACTCGCCAGCGCGACGCCCTGAGCGCAAAACGCCGCGAACTCCCCTGGGTCAAAGTCGAAAAGGACTACATCTTCGACAGCCCAAACGGCCAAGTCTCACTTTCTGATTTGTTCCGCGATAAGTCCCAGCTCATCGTCTACCATTTCATGCTCGGCCCGGGTTGGGAACAGGGCTGCCCCGGCTGCTCCTTCCTCGGCGATCACTTCGATGGCTCCCTGGTGCATCTAAACGCGCGCGACGTCGCATTCTCCGCTATCTCTCGCGCCACCATGCCGGAAATCACAACCTTCAAGAACCGCATGGGCTGGCATTTCCCCTGGGTCTCTTGCAACCAGAACGAATTCAACTTCGAATACCACGTTTCTTTCACCAAAGACCAAAGGTCTAAAGGCAAAGTCCTGTACAACTACGCCGAACGTGAATTCCCCAGCGAAGAAGCACCCGGACTAAGCGTTTTCTACAAAAACGCCGCCGGCGAAATCTTCCACACCTACTCCACCTACGCCCGCGGCCTGGATATTCTTCTCGGCGCCTACAACTTCCTCGACCTGACTCCCAAAGGCCGCGACGAAGCCACCCTCCCGCGTACCATGGCCTGGGTTCGCCACCACGACCGTTACGAAAACGCCTAACCGTCGACGCAAACACAACCGACCAGCCCTAAAACTCGCCGCTGCTCTAGTCGTTCTCACCACGGGCTCACTGTCGTGGGGTCAACCCCTGATATGGAATGACCTGTCAACTACGAGCAATTGTTTTTCTTCGTCATTACTCTTATTCCTCCTAGAGGGCAGCGCAAGTGGCGGCCGAGATGCCTGTCGCGACGGTTGATCACTCTGATATTCGCGGGTCGAAACCGCATAATCGTGATCCGTCGGGAGCTTCCTCGGACTAAGTACGCGGGTTGGGTCCGAAGACCGACCGCAAGGGGTTCATCGAGGATTCTCCTTTCCGTGTGCCCCTCGACCGCTACCTGCGCTGCCTCCTTTGAGTCTCTGTTCTAGAAGAAATTCACCTTATGCTGCCTGCCGCAGGGGCTCCTTGTGCGCGGCTTCTACTTTTACTCCGATGGCCCAAATAAAACCCAATAACTCGCGTCCCACTGCGGTGACCACCTTTCCTTTGTTCTTGCCCCGTGCCGTCAACTTCTGATAGCGCGTGTGTAGTCGATGCTGTGCTTTCCAAGCAATCTCTCGGACATCTGCGCTGACCACTTCTTGCCGCTTGCGTAAGACTCCACCCACACCTGGCCGGTGCCGGTATGCCCATGCCGCTTCAACAACTACCCGTCGTAGGTGCGCATTTCCTGTCTTGGTGATGGCCCCTCGCCGGGTCTTTTCTCCGCTGGAATGTTCGCTCGCTACAATCCCACCGTAACCCATCAACTGTCGCGCCCGCGTAAATCTAGATACTTCGCCCAGTTCCGCAACGATCGTCACCGCAGATACTTGAGCGATCCCCCGAAGCGCCTGCAATGCCTCGATCACCGCGCGCATCTTGGGCGGTGTCAACTTCACCGCTTCTTCGATGGCTAGATCGAGCCGCGCCATCCGTGCTGCCATATGCTCCACCTCTTGGAAATAATCGAGCAACGTAGCTTCTTGCGCCGGTTGCAGGAAGTGCACTTCTCGTTCGATCCACGCAAGGTATTTCAGCGTCCAAGCCTTCACACCCATGGGTGGCCGTCGGCCATGCCGTAGCAGGAACTTGCTCAGCCGATGCTTTGCGCGCAACTGGTCTTTCTTAGCCGCCTCGCGAGCTCGTACCAAATCTCGTAAGGCCTCATGGGCCGCATCTGGCACCCATACCGGGGTCAACTCGCCGGCGCGATAATTTCGCGCCAGCTTCAGTGCGTCGCGCCGATCGGTTTTCACCCGATCTCCCGATTTCACCGGCACCAGTGTGGGCGCCACCACCTCGCACCTCGCTCCCAGTGCCGTCAGTTGCCAGTACACGACATACCCCGTGGGGCCCGCTTCATAACAAAACCGCAGCTCCTCCTCCGCTCCTAGTTTCTTGACTAGTTTCCGAATCGACTCCTCCCGATTCGGAATGACTCCGAGCGATCTCACTTCCCCGTCCTGCTCGGCAACCGCCACCGCAATCGTTTCGGCATGGACATCCAAACCAACAAATTTTATTCTTTTCATCGACCGGCTCCTTTCGCCTGTGGCCCTGTACTGCGTGTCATCCGATTCGCAGCATAACCCACGCGCCGCGAATCGGAGCCGGTCATTCCATTGTGACTAA
>Ga0209488_10000336_pt1 | contig 38257 bp, 42 predicted proteins | sample Rivendell_Oct201_8_FD_188349 | JGI IMG/M metagenome (GOLD analysis project Ga0209488, IMG submission 188349) | Vadose zone soil microbial communities from the Eel River Critical Zone Observatory, Northern California, USA -... | ecosystem: Environmental > Terrestrial > Soil > Vadose zone >...
CGCCACGCTTCTACTCATGGCTCTACCGCGAGAAACGGCTGCCGCAGAATGACCCCGACCTCCCCTTCCCCCAGGGCCGCGAGGGTCGTTACATCTACTTTGCCAACCAGCCCTGTTGTGCGTCCTTTTTTTATTATTAATATTCTTGTATTGTGCACAGAGCCTGTCCTCAACGACGGTCCCGTTTCTCGTCATTCTGAAAAAGGCTCAGGGTGGAACAACGTCATGCAAGCGCTGCTCCTCGCAGGCCACGTCGCATACCTCTCTGGCCGAACGTGCGCCTTTTCTTCATTCTCCCGCTGGCCTTCTCGCCCCCTCCTCCCCTCCCTCTCTCTCAGTGTCGTCTTGTTTATCCTTTGGCAGTAACGTGTTTCAAAACTATACATGGGAACGCACAAACGAAGAATTTTCTCGGTTCGGAAGAAATCGTATCCCTGCGCGAGTACCTTTGACAGCACTGCTCTCTGGTATGCTGCTCCCTTTCCCCCGCTCACATCTCCGCATTCGATCTTTCCTGTTACGCTAGGTCCTGTTGCCGGGGATCCATTTCCGTCCGTTTTCAGTGCCACGCCCGCAGTCACCGTCGACTTCTTCAAGGAAGTATGCCCAAACCCTACCGTCATCGATCCCAATGAGATCAATTCCGCGCTATGGGATCATACTGCTGCGAATATTGTCCAGGCAATGCTGAACAAGCTTGAGCGGACGGAAGATCGGTGTGTGGAGGTCAAGGCCGATGCAAGGCCGATCTTCGATTATATGTGCGTCCTTGTTCTCCCTCGCCCTACACCTTTTCCCCCACTCAACCAGATGGTTTAATTTGCTTACTTCTTGGCGTGGGGCGAAAGTCTATTTGGCGATTCGAGCAGACTCCTCGACATATGGCCTTCGTACTCCAAATCTCCAATCCTGACCCACTTTGGCTGGTCACCGCTCATCACTGCCGCGCTCGCCGCAAATGCGCGTATCATCCACCCCTCGCTCTCCTCCCTCACCCCATCTTCCTTTTCGCCATATTCCAAACCAAAGCCCTTCTCGGGTCTGCTCGCGCTGCACGTCCGCCGCGGAGACTACGCCGACCATTGTCAGTCTCTCGCCAGCTGGACCGCGCACTTCATGGGCTTCAACGAGTTTCCCGGGCTGCCGGACAGGTTCTCCCCGCTGACCGAGAGCGACGAACAACCCCTGGGGGAGGGAGAGAAGCAGGCGTGGTACAGCCCGCACTGCTTCCCAAACATCGAGCAGATCGTTTCGCGCGTTCACGAGGTGCGCACGTCGTTGTTGTCAACGACGAACCTCACGCGCGTGTACATAATGTCGAACGGGAGGCCCGAGTGGCTCCGGGAGCTGAAGTACGCGCTAGAAGAAGACGCGGTAGGAGGGACCATGGGCCCGTGGGAACACATCGCGACTAGCCGCGATCTGCGCTTGACGCGCGAGCAACGGCATAACGGGCAGACGGTAGACATGGCCATCGCGCAGCGCGCGGAAGTCTTTATCGGGAACGGGGTGCGTTTCGTTGTCCTTTCTTTTTTTTTTTCGGGTGCATTCACAAAGTGACACATCCCGCATTTTTGCCCCTCACCCCAGGAGAAAAAATCACGCGGATGATCGCTGCGTGGTAGAAGCCCCTGAGCTTTTGGCGCTGCCAGTGCGCCTGATACTGAATGAAACAAACTCGGCGCCCGAGTCACGGAACGCACGACCAGGGCTAATTAATACGAGGCATTATCCACCCGTGGATATGAGCGTGAAACTTTGGAGCGGTGGGCCCGTCGTCATCTTGGAGACGAACAAGCCCGAAACGCAAACGGCTCACCATCTGCGGGCAGTGAACCCGAGTGTTCCCCTACTAGGCTTTCATCAATACACCGGTGATGGGACCGCTTTCCGCTGTCCAATCGTGGGCCTCTACTCTTTTACGACAGTGTCATACAGTGTCTCTGGCGAGACATCGCTCCCCGGAACATTGATTGAAGCATTGGCAGCCAGTTCTGTGCAGAGACGTGCTGGTGCCGGTGCCGGTGCCGCCTTCATAGGTGGCGGAATATTCATAATCCGCGATATGGGGCCATTCGAAGTTTAATATGTTGGTATCAAGCATTCACCGGGACACCGTGACGGTCCTACGACGAGTTATGCCAGTACTAGTGTATCCCCATATGAAGTGGAGACGTCCCCTCGCCCCTTCGAACTTACATATCGTGTCAACTTAGCCCCATCTGGTATGTTTGAGCCCTCTTCCCGTGCACCCCGCTCCATCAGTGTGACAGTCCAACGTGCTGGCGCAATGGCGACTCCGCTCGGGAAGGTTTCAGAGAACTGTCATCTGACTCTGAAGCGAGCGCGGATCACCACCGTGACCGACTATCTCTTCCGTTTCTATTGTCCCTGAAGAGGAAGCTCCGAACAAACCTGAAGGGTGTCTTCCGACTCTTCCCATGCAGACCTACTCGGTCTGCATTCTTTCAACGATCTCCAGACGACTTCTCTCATTTATCGTCAACGGCCACCGCTCGTGAATGGTCAACTCCGGAGGCGCATCTAGGACTACTTCGATGATTTTGAAGTCCTCAAGGCATATTTTCGACACGCGAAAGAACTGCTCCTGGGCTGGTTGGTTACATTGTGCCACCTTGTGCTGGTTGTGGTATGGTACACCTTGGTGTGTACCCTCTCCATGTCGTCAGGACAGATCTTGCAACGTTTTTTCAAAGGGGTAAACGCCACGTCATCACCTCGTGCTTTACAAGCGGCGCATTGCTGCTTCGCTTTTGAGGAACCCCTTTGTTGCGAGACTTGAACAGGCTATTCTTTATATAGCTTACTATCATGTCATCTTTCATGTGACAGATTGGCAGTCCAAGACAGTAGTGTTGCCCATCTACGCTTTCCCTTTCGTTCGTTGGCCTCACATCTAGATAGGCGCACGGCTGAGGTCTGGCTCCTTGCCCACTAGGTTTAGGAGATGGACGCTACTAGGAAAAGCGCGCGTCACTATAAACCTCCATAAATGCGGATGTCCTTGATGTGACCACGAAAATGGATACTATCCAGTCCAGCCTAGGAGTTTATCACTGCAAGCATGATGGTGAACAACCTGCAGATCACTGAACAATTCTTCCTTCCCGGGATATACCCCACTTCTGGCGAATGCCGTACTGAATTAATATTGGAAATCTTCTCTCAAGGATCTGCACTCGACGACGAAGACTGGAGCGAAGGCGATGGAGTTAATTTCCCTGACGACACGTCGAGGGAGAATAAGTCACCTCGCTTTCCCATTTGTCGAGGCCAATGATGTTGCGCCCTCGTCACCCTCAGTTCTAAATATGTTCGGTGGGTTGTGACATTCCAACATTCCCTTTGTCTTCCTCTCAGACCCATTGTTCTACTTGGGGGCGCACTGCGAATCTATGATAGCTTGTTGGATTTCCTTGTACTCCTTATTCTGAACTCTTTTTCTTTTTGGTATGGTCCGAGTCAGGCGTTCACCAGGACCTCGTCCTTCGACTTATCTGAGATAATCCAACTGAACTACCGCGGATTTCTCCTACAGCGCGGACTTTTGATTCGAAATAAGCAGTCACTGCAGTCCAAATCTGGACATGTCATCTGTTCTATCGGAGTTAGAAATTACAAGGCATGCCTCTGGTTGTGAGCTTCAACTGATGAAGCAGGGCCCAGGATCCATGGCATCAACCTCACGTCCTCTATTGGCGGAACTGCCATCCTAGTCAGCAATTCCTTTGTTGCCCATTGTTCCTCTTCTATGGTACCGTGACTGGCACCGTAGAAGGCGGCGCTCGGGCTGTATCTCACTCATCAATTTGTTGTTCTCTGGATACACTTCACCTGTGGTAATGGAGTACATGCGACTTCGAGGTAATTCTCCGAGGCCCGGCACTTCACCCTCAGCCTGAGTTGTAAGTCTCTCCCTGGTCATTTCCGTTCGAGTTGAAATATCACGTGACTCGTACTCCGCCACACTCAACTGGCACGTGTTCGTTCTGTTCCGTGCTGTGCTGAGAACAATGACCGCTACTAATTTTCAGAGTGAGGCATCACTCGCGTCGTCACCGGCATGTTCGAATGGGGCAGGGGGAATCTGGCTGGCCCAGTGAGGATTCAGGTGACTGTCTTCTGGACGACTTTCCTATCGGTCGGGTGAATACCCACTGGCAGCGAGTCTACCAGTATGCGTACCCGTGCCCTGTCTTCATCTCCCCTATGGTCTACCAACTGAACTTGACGCATTACGTACTCTCGTTTTTCGCATGGCCGATGTACTCCGAGTCCTAGCAAGGCGATTCACCACCTTTCAAGCCAGTGCTCATCTTAGTAGCGCCTTATCACCCGACTTCCTGACTTGACGGCTTGCCAACACAAGAATGGCCCTACGGAGTAACAAAATACCGCGAGGCGTGCCTCTTCGGTTGCGAGCTCGCTTCCACCACGGACCATGGCGCGGAAATACCATCTTATTGTTACCCTCAACTTGAATCCCGCCTTTACGTTATGCCTTTCGTGGTGTTTCTCGGTCCTGAGTGGGTTCGACCCTGTCGCGATTGCCTTATCTTGCAGCCTGGGCTTTTCAATTATGGTCGCATACGCATTGTCTGGGCTACCTCGAGGGCCTCTCAGTGGGTAAATGCCATTGCGCAACAGTCAGTAGCTATCTCGTAAATGTGTCTCTGCCCCCCGGCACTTATGCGACGATCGAGTCGCATGAAAAAATACGACCTTTCGCAAATCGGTTCTATCTATAATTCTAGAAGCACTCATCAATGACCTGTTGATCCACATTGGTTGTCTGCAACCGAAGGAGGTGTTCCACATTCCAGAGAATGTCCTGTTGGTCGGCCTTTTGCACAAATAAAATTAACAACGGAAGCGGAACCCGATTGCGAAAGCAGCCTGTTACGGATTCCTTGACAGGTTGTATAAAGTTCATCGACAATAAGCACGATGCTCCTCCTAACTCTCGAAGGACGGTCATGTTCCGACATGCGAAAAGAGATGTCCATAACTTTTCCGAAATTAGGCAACAACCGAGGACTGTTCAACGCAGTATGTTCTACGTTTTCCCGTTTCCGATCATCCCGGAAACATCTCATCCTTTCACAGAATACTGAATATAATTTCTGACAGGTGCCATGGCAACGCCGGTTAGAAGAGTCGTGCGAGCCTACCATCGCACTCACCCAGAAGTGCGGAATACTGCTCTGGCCCATCAAGAGAACCATTGCGAGATAGAAGTCCCACCTCAGGCTTCAGGTTCTCCCGAAAATCATGGCAGATCCTCTATTGCTCCCTCAGAGTCAAGTGGTATGAGGTCCGACGGGCCCAGAAAACGCCCTCCTATGCGCTTGCTAGCGTCGCCGAGGCCTGGAGAAACAGACATCTGTGACGGGCCACTACTTGATCCCGTCGACGCAAAATACAACTATGCTCGTTTCCTAGATGATTTATCAGCGAATGACCAATACCTCTGGCAACGTATCAAGGACTCCAGTGACGAATTCGAAGAATTCAAAGAGCATATTCGATACATAAACGCATTCGTGTTTAATTGGTTAGTGATGAGTTATCATCTTTTTCGGTCTGTCTCATGGTACATACTCGTATGTACACCGTCTTCCTCATCTTGGGCCACATTTTCACGCCTTGAAGACTTGTGCTCCCCGGTCTTTCCCTGTCAATGTTGTTGTCCCATGGCCTGGGTCCCTCCAAGCTAGGCCAATGGTTCCGGTTTTCAGGTGTGGCGTGTCTGCTGGTCTCTCTTTCGTTGATCTCATATACAGTATATGCAGGTACGGCGCTGTAGCGTGGATTCTCTCGATCTTGGATATAATCTTACATACTACGATGGAATGCACCCGAGCCTCCCTCAAGCTCTTGAACACTCAGGCTTGGCACACAACCGAATAAACAATACCTCTTCTGTACTAGACAATCACCGGCGGCCGCGAAAAGTACGTTAATTACCTAGAGGACGGGCCCTTCGGTATCATTCCATGAGGCGCCCCTAAAAGAGCAGAGTCGAGGAGACGGATTTCGCGTCCGATCGAGAAAGTCAAGTAAGATGGAATTGTGGAGACCAATGTGTCTTATCGGTTTCTCGGTTTCATGTAGGTACTCAACCACCTATTGCGTTATCCACGCCATTATTCAAGCCAGTTCGAAGCAGCATGAATGATTGGAAGCTTCTGGGTGCAGCCAATCCTGATCTACGGTGCCAATCTTAACGCATCATCGAGGCCATGCTTCCTACCCACTCAGTCGGTTCCTGCAAGTAAACCAAGTTGATACAACCGAGAAGGATATCTATCGTGCGATGGATAAGGCGATAGTCGCGTTACGCTTCAAGGGGAATTTGTGTCTTATTTCCGACTGATTTCAGTCCGATATTTCTGCGCCGTCCATGTTAGTGTATGTGAGTGAGCAGCAAAGCCGAACTACATTATCCATGTGTTTTCATGTTATCTGCCAGTGGAGTGTATTTCACATGATGCCTGATAAAATGCATGGCCCTTCCTGGAGCTAATGTGCACTGGCTTGACCCTTATACAATGTTTTGCAGGACAACGTAAAGTTTTGGGGTTTAACTTGAAGAGCCGCGTGGTCGGGAGTCGGGCTAGCGGTCCGCGATGAACTGAACAGACTGCTCAGAGGGTAGTCCTTGTGACGGGGTTCCTTATCAAGCTTGCACTTATGGCGTTCATTCAGGGCACACAGGCTCGCCTGATGCCCTCTTGACGAGTAACTCCTCATGAATCAGCGAATTGCATAAGCGCTTCGTAGGCAAAGAACTACATAGGTACTTTAGTCGTACGTCACAGTACCTCTGCGAGCTCACTGACAGAGTCATGTAGATATCACATGGTAACCGATGGTCGATGATGGGTCCGGGAATGGTGATACGTTGACTTGTTTCGGGAATATGCTTCCTTCTTCCACGGAAATCGATATAAATATGGTCTATGACCCCCAGAATGTCGTTGTGAAATTTCAGATGACGACGGCCGGCGCTGTCATCGTCGTTAAAAGGCTCTTCAACGAGGCACACAACAACTTTCATAAGATCATCTTGCCACTCAACCTTCAGCCTCTCAGTTACTTCAGCCTCCTTTTTTCTTTCAACATGGCCCCAACAAAGGCACGTAATCTCTAATCATATTGCGCCCATCTGACTGCGTAGCTCCAGAATTCAGCCTCTCCTCCCTCCGATAAGGACCTGGACTCTGCTCGACGTATTAATGCCCTCCGCAATGAGTTTTGTGCATTCTTTGAACACGTCAAGTTCGCCATCTTGATCCCGCTCAGCTGGTTCTTGGGCACATGGAACTTCATATTAGTCCTGAGTTGGCGCATTTTGGTAAGTGCTCAAGTCTACAAGAGGCCAGGTGCTTAACGGGCTTCGTGACAGACTCTGCCGCTCAGAATCGCCATCATTTTCTACGAACGCCGAGTCAGGGGGCGATTCCCTTGGCTGCCTTCTATACGGGGAACGTTGGCCTTGATATTCCCAGAGGGCATCAAGCTGCCAACCCTCACACGCCTCACTGCCGGTCCGTACAAGGGCAAAGGTCCGACCGGACCCACTCTCGACATCTCGGCCGATCTGGACGCCATCATCAATGGTGACGCAGACGGAAATGCTAACGGTGTCAACGGTGGTGGGGAGTCTTCAGGGATTGAAAATAGTCGCTCGAAGCTCGACAGCGCCTTGAGGAGGATTCCAAGCGTCAATCCTAGCGACCTGGATGCAGGGTTGGCAGATGTAAAGGTGGGGCAGCCGTCCACCTAGACGCGCATGGAGTTGACGGGGCCTCGAAAGTCTGCACAGACAGAAACTGAAATTGCTCTGGCGTCATTGAATACTTCTGCTTAATTCTTGCCTCTGAAAAAATTGTTCTAGAAAGTTTGCTTCGCGCCTCGATTTCTACGTACTCTCCGGGGAGGGGGGGAGGAGCTAGTGGACTTAACATTGTGTGTATTGCTGTTTCTGAAACCCTGGGTGCAATATGACCATGTGATTGCATGATTCTGGGAAGAGAATAGAGTGCGTCAGCGTTGTCGGCTTCCATGACAGCTTATTTCGGTCCCCGACTTGATGGAGCTGCCCTCCTTCTGGGTGCTAATATCGGAGTATCCCGAGCAAGCCGGCAATGGCAAAAGATGCCTCAAATGATGCAGCAGCATTTATATGGCATGAGAATTCTTACCTCTGTCCGCTGAGCGTGCTCAGGAATACGTCCCAACAGGCCTGAGGAATGGCATTACTAGTAATGTCCGAGTTTTATGACATGGGCCAGACCTCAACTGAATGACTCGAAGCAATTGCTCGCTCGGCCCCGTCGCGTATCGTACAAGTCGATCAACGGCCATGAAGGTACATGGTACCTGGGAGCAGACGCCGCGCCCTGGGGACGTTCCCCCCCACCGTATTTGTCCAAATGAACGAGTCGAGACTCGAGCCTGACATTGATGATGAGCATGCCTCCGGGAATGATGTACATTCTCCGCCATTTAGTATGCGACCACGAAAGCAGTCTCTAATTCCACGACTTGATTTCACATGGATAATCATTGGGTGATTGGTATTATGGAAGGATAACTTGAACGACTCGGATGCAACGGATGCAAGATATCATCATCTGCGACATGCTCCGCCGCTATTCGAGTTCCACGTCGTATCCCTCCGAGTCCAGAGTCAAGTACGTTGTCCAACTACCAACTCAGTGGGGTTCGCGACGAAGCGATAAATAGTTGGGGGATGAGGTTGGCGTCTAAGTCAGGCGCCGAGCGCCGGCCCGCTGGGCCTTGTGCCGAATCGAACCACATCAATGGCAACTTGAAGCATCTCCATTCTAGATCACACAACCCGATTCTTCAAGTATCAAGCTTCAAGTACAGGCGCCTCGCCTAAAAAAAAAACGTCTGGTGTCTCAAAATGTGCACATGAATGGCGCAGCTACGTTGAAACGCTGCATGCAGAAAAATCATGTGCGTAAAACGTTGCTTGCTGCGAACACACGGTCGAACTTGAATAGGATTGTTCCGACTGCCAGTGGTGTCGGATCAACACACGAGCAATGATGGGCCTCCTCCTCGACAGTCCTCTTGGACCATTACTGTCTCGCCGCATAAGATCGCAGCTGTCCTTTTTTATTTCTGAGCGGGGCTATTCCTCATTCCGATTCCCTGCCAGCCTGAGTGCTTCCAGTGCCTCGGTGGGATGGCTCTGGTCATCCCCATATCTGATGGATATCACGGTCCATCCTGATGGCATCGCGGGTGGCGCGTGGCCATCAACTAATGCAATTTTGGTACCCATTTAAGTACAGCGTCGCTGGTCCTCGTGTTAATGCGCAATGCGAATATAAGCTCACTCGGCTTACCAGATCGTTTAGATACTTTAGATACGGTCGCCTTATCGCCCATGTCTGCCTTTAATCTTACCTCGATTCCAGGAGCTCAAAGAGTCAGTGGCGTAATTGTGACTGTCCTGCTTAGTCCCCCCATTCTGACATTCTTTTCCTTTTCCCTCAAGATTTCCAAAACGATTTCTGGACTCGGAAACCTTTCGCCTAACATCCTAAATGGAGGGTCTGCGAAGACCGAAGAGGGCGCTGGCTTACTGTCCAGCTTTGGTGCGGCGACGTCCAAAGGACGTTCGATTGTCTGGGATAAGCTTCTCAACATAATTTTTTCCGTCCTTTCTTCTTTATTTTCAATACTACGGAAAATCACACCGTCTTCCATCCGGAACTTACTCGTACGTGCTAATAATCGTCACGCAGATGTCTCTGAGATCTGACTCTGACTTGTTGTATCTAGATATTTTTTATACCCCCCCTCCTCGCCTTTTACGAACTCGCATTCCGAGTCTACTTCCCAAAGGCGCCTTCTCTGTTTGTCGTAGCATTCAAGCTCTATCAACGAGGACATCTGACGATTGGGACGGTGATCTGGCTTTCCTCAAGCTTGCCAGGAGACATTCTCGGTGGCCTCGGTGCTTTGGGTGGCGTTGCAACGAACGCGACGACAGCCTTAGCGGGCGGAGTTACTTCCGCGGGTAATGCCCTCGCTGGGACTGCGACTCACATCGTAGGCGATGCTGCCAATACCATAAACCACGTAAGCCATGGTCTCGTTTCGGGCGAACATGCGATTCCGACAGGGGGTCTTTTACCTCATATTGGCCAAGGCCAAGATGTGATCCAAGGGGCAGTAGGCAACGCTAACGCCATCACTGGTGCCGTTATCGGGGCTACGCAGGGCGCCGCGACGGAGCTTGCACATGTGTTAGACCCGTTACACATTATTTCCAAGGGCTCCCAGGATTCTCAAGTATGTATTTGCACTCTGCGACCATACCGTAGAATCTTACTGACGCCTCTATTTCAACCTGTGTCGGGGGAACAGGCTACTTCTGCAGCGGGTAACACCAGCGTCAATACAGGTGCAACTATAATACAGCAAGCAGCAAATCCCCTTGCCGCGGCGACCGAGAATGTCACGAAGATTGCCAACGCTCTGGAAAGCATAAACCCTTTGCATCTCAACCTTGCACTGAAAGGTTCGCAGGCCTCCCAAGTGCTGGTGCGTTGTCATTCGGTTGCGAACATTTTGTACGGCACTAACGCACGTTGGGCGTCTTGAGGGACAGCCGAATCCTATAGGAAGTCTGCTTCCACCGAAGATACTGGGATTTTGATCGTGATAAGTCGGTTCTCTGGGCTGTCACCGCTCTACTGGGAGCATGTCAGTGGGTACGCCGGACGAGGGCCGATGAGTTACTTGTTGATTTAATTTCCCATCGTCTACATGCACGTCCAGTTGTTTTTTTTACCGTGACATTGATATGTACTATTTCAGAATTACTGTACCCTCTTCAGGTGGGCATGGTAAGTCAAGTACTTTTCTTCCCAGCTCCGCCGTTTTCGGACTTTGAGTCTGAGGCCGAAAAATGAATGCTGGGCTGGGAACAAGACTCTTACGTAATATTCTCGGTCAAGCTCCGCTCTAGATCCCGCTGTATAAAATGACTTGGATGAACGAGAAAAACCTAAACCAACACGTCCACCTTGGGGCCTTACTAGGTCATCGCAGCCTCGACCTCATAAGTACTGCCTAAACCTAATCTTTGGAATATGCTACGTTCATGGTATGTCTCCGACCTCCAGGCATCTGTCATCCCATTTCCAGTCATCTGTTTTATTATGAGCGCCTCGAGCGCGCGTTGCGATATTTTCTCACGACAATGTTCGGCACTGGTCATGCTTATGAGTGGAGTGGAGTGTATATATCCTTCCGATGGATGACAGCCTTCTACGCCATTCGGCGGACGTCTCACTCCTCGCTGCGCCGATATGGAGGAGCCCGCGGGCGTTGGCGTCCCACATTAATACTGCCGAACTGGCCCACTTGAATTGAATGTTCTTCTCCCATTCGGTTTCCTAAACAGACCCCTGTTCCTTCTCCCCATTTCTGTCCGATCGCAATTGTGGGAATTTGAGGAAGAAACCTGCCAGATGAATACAGACCATCACAAATAACGGGAAAGTGCTGCTTGTCAAGCCCTCCTTTGGTGTTAACGGCACTGTTTATTCGGCCAGATGATCAATGTATACTATAAAGCTCGTATCGAGCCGAGGCGCTCCTACTCTCGTACCTGCATCAAGCTTTGAGCTCGCCGTCCATTATTCTGAAAACTGTTCGGCCAACCAAGATGGACATTTTGGACACCCTCAATTTTTTTCTTCGACAGGTTTCATTGCCAAGTGGGTTAAGTCCATCGCATCTCTTCAAGCTACAGCTCATTCCTTCCAGTCTCAATGGCACATTTCCCGAGAGGTTGTTTCCTGATGGCATAATCCCTTCCCTCGCGGATCGCGTCCTCTTCCCCGCATATCATGCGCACGGAATTCGTCCCTGCGCTCGTTCTCTTCTACGCTCTCGCCCTTCTCGTTCAGCTTCCAAATACGCGTGTACTACGCCTGAGCTTACTAGCTGTAATGCGAACAGTGTCTTGGAGAGTTTCTACGAGGTACAATTTCGATGGATCTGATGAACCAGGGCACAATGGGAACAGCATGACCATATGCGCAAGTCCAATATCCTGATTTAGCTGCGGCTTTGACTGACCTGATGCTTGCCGCCGGCAGTGGTTTTTGTCTTTCCTAATGCTCCGCGCGACCGATTTTGCTACTGCGACAAAACCATTCGTCCGCGAGCGATTCTCCTGGCTTCCATCAGACGCGCCGAAGGATTTGGCGACTCAAAGGAGCCTTGTTGAACGCGTTTGACCTGACATTCAACGCCCGCGGCCCAGGGTGGAACTGGGCCAAAGGCATTGTCATCCCATCGAGCTCAGATCCTCGCGTTCGAAAGGGCCGGCTCGACTTCTTTCTAGGATATTTAGTAACGCAGACTCTTCGACTTTGTTCTATTCGCGCAGCAGTCCTGGGATCTCTCACCATCCAAATACCCCACCCATCGTCAATGGCGGAACGATCTTTAATCCTGACCTACCGCCCCTTTGGCGCTGTGGAAAAGTTATCGCCATGACGTCCGTCTGTCCACTCGGGCTCTGCACCTCCTTCCAGGCCACATACTACCAGGTCGGGTTCATCGCGATGACGTTTTTCGGTCAAGAGGCGGAACAATGGTCACCCCTTTTTCTGGCTCCGTGGATGGCAACGAGTCTGGCAGATTTTTGGGGCGTGCGTTGGACAGGTCTTCAAGCGAGCCTTCGTCATCTGCGGAGCGAAACCGGCTGCGCGGTTCTTTGGACGGGCGGGAGGCGTGCTCGGCGCATTTCTCGTTTCGGGGATTATGCACGATTTTAGCGTGTGGGGTGCTGGAATTGGGACCGAGCTATCCTCCGTGACGTTCTTCTTCCTCATGATGGGTGTGGGCATGCGTTCTTGAAGGAATCTGACGCGAGAAGACGGGCTTGAAGGTGCAGGGGCCGTGGGGCTGGTTGTGGGCTATGGTGTGGATGTTCTTTTGGGGAAGTTGGATCGTGGACGCATGGGCGAGGAGGGGGCTTATCATCAGTAAGATGTCTGCGGACGGAGCACGCCCAGCTCTTTACTGTGTGAAGGTCGCGCAGAGGTGGGTAGAGCTACACGGACAACCTTTGCCATGAGGCACATGCCCACTTCGACCCGCTACCGCTGCTCGGAAATAGTTTACTTGGTGGTGCTCATAACGTGGTTTCGAGTATATAGCATGTCTCATAGACGCAGTACGATTACTAATTGCCGACTATGGCCGATATTTCCATTGGACAATGACATTTGGGTCTGTTAAAAATATCAGGCGAAAGCGGTACCATCATCATCAAGAGGAGAGGACCTGGCTTCGGGGAGAATTCTGCATTGCATACCTTAATCACTCGGTTCCGACCTCGTCTCTTCCATCCCTGCAAGTGGCGGGGAACCCCTGCCTCATGAACAAAAATACGCCTTCATGATTCCTGTCAACGCTTTTCATGTGTTAGTGCAGAACAGGTTGCGAGACGACGACGATGGGTCAATACCCTACTATCAGAGCGTTATTTAGCTGGGTTGGGCGTCGTCACCTCCTCAAACCCCCTAGCACCTCTCGACGTCCTGCAGGCCTCCCTCCCAATGCTCTCTTTTCTTCCTGAACTGCCAGATCCGGCTCTTCGTCAGCCACTTACCGTGGCTGCCATCGCCCCCCTATATCTAAGTTTCTATGCACTGGCGGTGCTGTCCATCCTCCCAAACACGTTCGTGCTCAAGCTTTCGCTGTTGCCTTTTATCGTATGGCAGGCGTGGAGGAACGCTGTAGGGTTGGATTTCTCCATGGGGTTGGCCGAGTGGATCGGACATCCAAACAGAGACCGGCTTCGTTTTTGGAACATGTCGTTTTTGGTGTGATATCCAGATACCATCATCGTCATCAGTGGGACGTCTCTGAGACCTTTCATATAGATATCTATGTTATTCATGGCCCTGCGGTCATTCGAGTGGACCTTCATGAAGAAGCCGATCAGGAAGTACGAGCTGAAAAAGAGCCAAGACGACGCACCAGTCGAACGGGAGTTGACGGTCCCGAACGTCCTCCTCGACGCCTTCGACCTCTTCTGCAATCAGCGCGGAATCAGGTGGTCCTGGGCGCACAAACCGTTTCCCGCCACGAGCGCCCCACCGCGTTCGATCGCCGATATCGGGGCTACGTTGCTCCTGAAGTTCACCGTTCTCGACACGGCGCAGTACATCATGCAGCGTCTCTCCCCGGTCATCAACCAGCCGGGAGGCGGCAGCATCTTCGACCCGTCCCTTCCCCTTCTGCCCCGCGTCGGCGGCGCGGCGCTCTCGGCCATCTGCGGCGGCGTGTGGTCGTACTCGGTTGTCGACTCGCTATACTATACCGCGGCGCTAATCGGACGGGCGCTCCTTTGTCAGCCGGCCTCGGAGTGGCCGCCCATCTCGCACCGCCCTTGGCTCTCCACCTCGGTCCGCGAGTTCTGGAGCTACCGCTGGCACCAGTTCTTCCGACACTTTTTCGTCGTTTTCGGCGCGCGTCCGGGCGGCGCACTCTTTGGACTTCCCGGCGCAGTCATGGGCGCGTTCGCCATGTCTGCCCTCATCCATCATGTGGGCATGTGGGGGGTCGGATATGGGACGGAATTCAGCACCACCGGAGGGTTCTTCCTCCTCATGGGCGTCGGCGTCATCATGGAGGACACGTTTAAAAGGACGACTGGATTGCCTGTGCGAGGGTGGTTGGGCTGGTTGTGGACCATGCTGTGGACGACCCTGTGGGGCATATTCATGCTCGATGGGTGGGCCAGACATGGGATGCTAGGAGGTGACTTTTTCCCCGATCGGCTCCGACCCGGAAAATTCCTGGTCAATAGCGTTATCTCCCTGTCCAGCAGGTGATCATTTGCATAAACGAATATTTAGAGACGGGACTGACGCCGTGACCTTATTTAAAAACCGTTTGACTTATTCACGTAAATCATCGCGAGTATGTTTCGCCTTTTGGCTTCTGCATTTTTGCCTTTGATATACATGATCACGGCTATTCTGTGCAAATAAGCAATGTAATGGTCTGCCGAACTCGAAGCCTCAAGAACTTGATCGTGTGACTGATGAATTCGGTTGCAAGGGTGGTTTGTGTCAATGGGGCCAGGATTTCCTCCAACACAAGTTGGCCAATTGACCTTCTGATACCGACACCAGAACATCAAGATGTGTCAAGCGGGGCTAAGCTAAGTCACTGAGATTAGAAGCGTGGCGTTGCAGGACCGCGGCGACAGGAATTTTGCTTCGACAGGTTTCGTGAGAGCGGATGTCGGCGGTACAATACGCGACGCTTGGGTTATTTTCGCCGGAAACATTCTGGAAAGGAGGGAAGATACCCTCGTGGCGTTTAGTTCCTCGTGCGAACCTGCTTAGGCGGTCCTGAGATGATAAGACGGTTCGACTTTACACGTGGCATCACCTCAGAACCGGACTTGGAGTTCTAGACCAGGTTACAAGATTACCAGATACGGAGATACGGAAGCAGGCTGCAGATGACGGGTACAATCTGAGGTTGCCTTCTAGTCGGTTATGATGCAATCATACCCAGATAAAGACCGAGTCGAATAGGATGGAAAATTGGTAAGAGATTGTCCAACTCTACCTTTTTAATGGCTGTCACTAACAAGCGACCAAAAAGGACAGCAAGCTGTAAGTGACATTGCACTACTAGCAGAAGCAGAGCCCGACTCGGAACAGGGGAATCTTGGCCTCGGGCTAGAAGGGAGGTGTATTATGTATCAGTCCAGAGAGTCCGAGGGCGTCCTTGATGTTGATAGTGAAAGACGACTCGGAGTCGACTGAGTCCCACCCGTACCATCAGGGAAAACCTCCCAAGATAATCTGGGATAGAGCAAATAGAAGGATGTGGTTCATTTCAGGTTTCATCAATTATTTCCGCTAGCACTTACTAGAACTCGCTAGCACCTGCGCTCACTAGTATTTGCTAGCACTCGCACTCGTTAGCCCTCGGTAGCGCGGGAGGTTTTCCCTGATGGCCGTACCATAGTGGCTGTGTTGCCTTGCCGGAGTGTCATTTGCAGCTATCTGTCCAACAGTCAAAAGACTCGACGTTTTGACTCGGACATGGGACTTTACTCCAATGGCTAAGAAAGTGGCAATAGTCTTTCTCCATGGCCCCCTCTTCTTCCAAAAGATGAGTACGTTATGCTGTCACGTGGTGTGAGCATAAGCATAAGCCGGGTTTACGAGACTGATCTAATGCTGAACGCTGAGTGCCGATGACTGCATGAGTTCGACATTGGGTAGTTTCGTGTCTGAGTATGCCGAGACCATCTTCTTCCATCGCACGTCGCGACGAGTCACGGTCTAGACCTCAGGGTGGACCCGGTAAGATTTCACGACAGAAGCGCCAACGTAAGTCGAATAAAAGAAGACTCGTTTTTTTTCGCGCCCCCATTCTACGACTGATCGCAACCACCCGGATAGACATTAGGCGTGTATCAGAGCTCGAAACCTGTCCGGCACAACAACTTAGCGCGAAGCGACGAGGCCCTTACCCAAAAATTTCATGTACAATAGCATTGGGTGTGTTTACGCGGGGGGAAGCTTACGACGATAATGTCTTCTAGTGAGCATTCACTAACGTTCGTCAGCGCGGGAGGTTTTCCTTGATGTCCGCCACCTCCCCTCCGCCCCCGTTTTGTTTTGTTTTGTTTTGGAGAATTGGGAGGTTACGCCGCATCATGAGGATGACGAGAAATGGATGTACGAGTGAGAGAGGGGCTAGCCGCGGAATGAAGCGCACACAACCGACTCGGTTGACATTGCACTAGTTTAGTCCGAAGCACAGAAGCTGTGATGTGTGATCAACGCGAGTGATTGGGGAAGTCTCGGTGCCCTTTTGTTATCAGCACGACCTAATACCCCGAGGAGATCGTAGCAGGAGAAAGGGAGAAGAGGACGAATGGTCTTTCTCCGGTTGTATGTCGGCGTCGGTTGTGGGCACGAGCCACAAAGGGTAAAAAAAGCATGATTTTTTAGTTTGTGGTTGGCGAGAATTGGCGAGACACGCGAGGGAAAACCACCTGACGTCAGCACCCATTTTTGGAACGAAACCACCGGGACCCGGGTCACCATCTCGGCTCGCGTTGAGGATGTCACATGGGAAAAGGAAGTTGACAACCAATTAGTTGAGAGAGGATTGAGGTATGTCCTTTTCCCTCGTGCCTGTTGGACAAAAAAGACACGCCGCAGCCGCCAAGTGCTACGTAACAACTGCTGGTTCAGGTCTGTACAGCAATTTGATAAGTACAAACTCGGAGGCGGAGACATGACCCTAGATTGGGTGAATTTGTGGCAGGACTCAAAGTGGAGATGGTCCGCAGTTAGGTTGACAATGCAGGATGATGGGAAGTCGCCTCTCCCAGCTGTCCATAGGCCTCTTCGCTTCGCACAACAATACACCGGCACGTCGTCCTCTGCATACCATATGGCCGCACACCGCAAGTCCCGCTCCATTTTTGCGGCCTCGCCAGTCCGCTTAATAATTCGTATCGGACTACGTCTGCCAGTGATCCGAGCTCGGTGGCGATCCGTGTTGTCCCCAAGCAGCACAGCTGCAGCGCCGTCAGCGGCCCGAGTAGATTTGGTCGAACTGTGAGCTGCGTTTTTGATATTTTTTCTCCCGCTCGTAAAGCTGACGCGACGCCACCACAATTATTGAAGCGTCGCACCGTCTCGGACGCCTCGGAATATCATGTACTATGTAATCCTCCTTCGTACGCCGGGCTGCAGCCCCTTATTCGCGCTTCCTTTGCGCGTGCAGACGTCCCGTATGGTTGCTTCATTCCGCGCGTACTTGCTTCGCCGTGTGCTCACAGCCACCCAATCGCATCGCACTTTTAGCCGCCGAGTGCGGATTGCAGTCAAGTCTGGATAGGAGGTACCATGCGACTAAAGTTTTCGTATCACTAGCGCTCTTTGGCTACAGTCTCAGTACTCGTAGGTTTGTCTGGATTGGGGTACACTTAATGCCACCGAATCCAACCCTTAGATGCGGGTAGCTTGCATCGCCTCTCAGGTGATCGCCAGGAGGCCGTGAAAGAAAAAGTCGCGTAGTGTTATTACAGGGCCGAGCCGCAGGGCACATGACACTGTAAAAATCAATCTTGGCAACGTCAATCTGAGCGAGTGCGTGACCATCCTGTGGGGTGCCAGTAATGTGAGGCGCGAGTAAAAGTTCGGTTCAGCGCACGAGGGTTACATGAGAAGGAGCAACATTGTTGAAACGTGCAGGAGCGTGTTGAGCTCGTCTGAACTGAAACAATGCTCTGGTCAATTCGTGTTTCTCAGAAGTGAAGGTATTTTCTGTATAGGAAAGGGAACTCCGTGGACATGTGTCAATAACGGTAGAATATAGAATGGAAGCGCTTTGGGAGAGACTTGGGATGAAAGGAAAGAAGTGTTGGTGTCCGAGGACGAAAAGAAATTGGAAATTGTGAGGCACAAGAAATAGCTTTTTCTCACGACACCCCGCGACCGGGCCGGCCGTTGGCGGGTGCGCCCGTGGGTGAGGTCCCCGGTCACCACGCCACTGTGCAGACGCCGTAGATCTCATCGTCCCTCTTCTCCGTTACCTTAACTTGTGATCTCATGTGAACATCCGAGCCCCTCCGCGAGGTCACCAGATATGCTCACCCGACTTTCCCACTCGATCTCTTCCCGTTCCTTCTAAATTAATAAAAAAGGCTGCGTCGGCTATGCCACATCTTTGTCCTCCCCTCCTCCCTCTCTATGGCTTTGCAGCGATTTGTTACTGGTGTTGGGATCACCCTCGGCAAGGAAAGAAAGGACCGACAACAACAACAACAACAACAGTGTTTGCAGGGCCCATCCAAGCCAGAAGGTAAATGGGAGAAGAGCAATGTTGCAGATCCACCAGGATTCCGTGACACACTCGACCCTCTCTCCGCGGACGTCGGTCGACCCCACAGCGCCACTTTCTCTGATGGCGAAGACGCCCCCTCATGCCAGGGTATCCTTAACGAAACGTGCGTTACGTTGCCTTGCTCCCCCATTCCTCCCACTCGTTCCCTTCTTTATAAACGACATACCATGATCCTATTCACCCCAGTGCACCCAATTTTCCCCTCTTCTCATGCTCATCATCTCTCCCCGTTCGCTTTTCAGGCCAGCATCCAAACCCTCCATCCCCCTCGTGGTCCCGGACCATGTTTCGACTACTTCTTTGTGAGTTGTCTTGCTTTGTTCTTTTCCTCTTTCGATCTTACCTCTTATGCTACAGGGAGGCAAGTGCGGATCTACCCAAGTGAGTCGCAAAGGCTCGTGCCACATCGTGTTTTTATTTATTAATCGACTACTCAGGCGCCCCTCCGATGCTCTGCTAGAGCGGAGACTTGATGACCCTCCCCAGCTAAGGCGTTCCAAGTCTTTCCTGGGCACAATAAAGAAGAAACTCCGAATTCGAATCTCAGTGCCTGGACCACTCGAGCACATAGCTGAGGACCCTGTACCTATACAAACGCGAATGCAAAGCCCCGTCCGCAAAACGACCCATCGGCCACAGGCTGTGCCCATTACCCTCTCCAAGGACGTTACATCAAGGGAACGACGCGAGGAGGCACTCCGCGCTCGAGGTCTGCGCCCGCCACGAGAAAGGCGCAACCTGTCAGCCATGGAAGCGGACGAAGATCGCCGAATTGATGTGCTCCAGAGAAGTAGCACTGCCCTGCCAGGCCCTGATAAGACTGGCAGCGAAGCAAATGATATTGCCCAGCTGTGGCGGCAATCCAATTTGAGATGGCTGTCCGAGGATCTACCAGACCTGGACATGACAGCGAGTCCCATGATCAAAGGTTTGCAATTGTACCCTGATGCCCCTATACGCCCATTTTTACTCTTTCGCGTACTCAGTGACTTCGCCGATCGACTTTTCAAGCCATTCCGAGGGACAATCAGAAATACCCACAGCGGGCGCTGGTCCTTCTGTTTCAGTCCCATCCGCTAGTTCGCCGTCAAAGTCAAAATCACTGCCTTCGGGCACCCCTCTTTCCTCTAACCTGTCAATTAGAGCGGATTCAAACAGGGACCCCCAGGGCTCGCCACCATCACGAGAAGCCGCACTCGAACTAACAACCCAAGAAGGACCGGCGCTGGCTTCGTCTAGCCTCGAGGACTTACTTTCCAGTGTTTTCACCGAAGGGATATCAGAAGACGTGAATACACATCCCACTCAACTGACGACTTCTTCACCTGCACCTTCCAAGTTGTCATGCTTACCGGAGGTCCTTGAAAACCCAGAGGAGGAAACGCCCGCTTTACAGGCACAAGAATCTGTGTCGCCTTCTCCTCAATTGGAAGATCTGAAGCCACTGGACCCCTTGCGTCGATTGTCCTCCGGGTCACGGAGGGAACCAGCACGGAGGTCACAGTCCCTCTCCGAGGGATCTTCCGAGTCACCCGACGCTACTAGACTTGCGCGACTCTCAGCTCCCAGCTCCTCTCACCTACACTTACTCCCGAATGCGTCTGATACGTGTCTCGCATCTCCCACAACCCAGACATTATCAACGTCGATGTGTTACTCACCTCTGGACACCCCAGACAGTCCAACAACTGGGGAGTTTTTCCCCTCGCACTTGTCGTATACCATGCCAGTCACGGACCTACTTACCGATGTCACACCACTCACAGTCAAGAAGGGCGAGGGGGAGCTCCTTTGCCACAGCGTCATTTTCGAGGGGCCTGAATCTTTTCTAGATGATGAGGTTGTTGATCCCTTCGCCCATCCTTCGAGTTCACCCCCTTCCACCCCGATCCCTCCGCTTAGAGGGGATAGCCTCACACCGGTCCCGACGCGCGCGCCTAATGACTCTTTAGGGAGACCGAAGAACCGGGCATCAACTCTTAGCGCGTTGCCCTCCGCGGCAATTTCAAAATCGGCGTCCATGGTCAGCCTGCGCCGCGCAATGTCGAGTCGCTTCATGTTTAAACGCCCTCAACCTCGCTCGGCGGTGGTGCAATTGGATCCTACGTCCCCATCGCCGCCTCCGACACCACTCGAAGTAACGATGTACAGTGACGCGGCCATCTCAATGGAAGCGTCGAGGATCGACGACGACGAGGTTCGTCGGTTGAGCGAGCTTGCGTTTTCGATATGAACTCTCGGCTCGCTTTTTTATTTATTAATGATTCATATGGTAGCCTTGTTGAGAGAACTTGGATTTTTATTTTGCTGTTGTCTCTCATCCAACCCTGCCACTCGTTAATTATACCCCGTAGCATTTGGATTACCACTTATCGTCTCTCATTAAACGTACCACCATGTCACGACGCCATTCCTTAGACCCACTTGTGCCACTCATTTTCATCCATCCCCCTCTCTTTTCCTTTCTTTCTATCATCTGTTGCATACATACTCTCCCATTCTGGTTTGACAGTTGATCGTCGTTGTGTGTAACGGTTCTTTCTGCCAATCTTAGCACGTTGGACACTGCCACCCTACTTTTGACTTTAGTCAAGAGATGTATGATTCGGCGACTCGAAGAAGTTTCAACTTTGTTTGCATTTTGCATGCTATCAGGATCAGTCAATCGCGTGTTTCAGCATTCACCTTCTTTTTTCCGAGAGGCTAGGTTCGTTCGGGGTTGTTTCTACGCGGCGCGAAACGGTCCACGGGCAGTGCAGTCTAATTCTAAGTTAACTGCGGAAAATTTAGACTCGCTTGGTCCGATCGGGTATTGGGGGATACAGAAGAGATATACAAAAAAGAAAAAGAGAAGGTTGGGTCTAACTAGCTTCGAAAAAAATAAAAATCAAACCATGCGTTTGACCGCGTTTCTGTGTTTCTGCGCCGCCACCTGCATTGATTGACTTGGGCGGCGTGGGTAGTAAGTATTAAGTTATGTATGTGGCGCCGGCCCGTTCAATTGCTCCGAGCACAAAGAGCGACTTGCTCTCAGGCCACCTCCAATTTCAAAAGAAACGCGAGAGATAAAAAGAAAATCATGGGCCTGGGGTCTGGGTCTGGGTGGGATGTGCGAGAGACCCCGTGTTCGTATTTTCCACTTTGAGCGTAAACCATCGGGGGCCCCGGCGGTCTGGAAATAGCGCCGCAGGATGAGAATTGAATTGAATGGGAGGTATGGGCTCCGTGACGGCGGCTATCGGTATTGTATTGTTGTTGTTGTACGTACGATACGAGTTACGATCACAACACGATCGGTTTTTCGATTACGTGTGTGGGGTGGGGTCGCTCGGGTAACTTATAAGCTCTTGGGCGAGGTGATAACTGTGCTATTGATCAAATCAGAATCAGAGCTTTTTTCTTTTTTGACCCTCGGCTTCCATTCTGCAGTACATTCGCTCTGACTTATTATATTGCTTCTTTGTTTGTTTGTTTGTTTTTTGATGGAACTACCGACGAAAACTTCTTGTGGCGGCGGAGGTGAGGGAGTGTTCCCGAGGCGACCATGTGCATGGGATGGGAACGCCAGCAGCTTCGACGCGAGCTCCGCTCCACGATCGCGCCAAACGCAAGACACCTTGTTTATGGCAGAGCACGTGCAAATGACGTATATACTGCAACCCCATTTCCGCAAGCGACTTCGACTTACATATTTGTATTCGGCAGGGACCGAACCAATTATGAATTGTGGATCATGTGTTCCCACCTTAGTGGCCCTGACTACGAGAATGAGAATGAATCGGTGAGTGCTCATTACTCTTGCTCTCACGTTCTGTCATTCGATTTTGGAAAAAATGACGCTGCGACCAGCGTGGCGCACATTCTACAATCTTCTTCTTGCATTATTGTGGTCTCCTGCGACAACATACTCCACCATTCTATTGCTGAACGCTTCGAATTGGTTGACAGGCAGAGTGGTTGTTATCCTGCCCCTGACCCTAATATCGGTCGTTTGATCTGTTGTTCTCTGCATGACACACGCGTGCATCCATTTGTCAAATCAGGGTACATCTCCAAGCTCCGAAGCCGTGCGGCGTGAGAGGAACGGAGAATTAATGATACGACTTTCCAGGGACTTCAATGAAGAACAGCACCCGATGGCAACCGTAGTTGAGTTGAGGGGGTCATTATTTTTCCCATTCATCCAGTAATTCAGGACTGTTCAACAATGTCGTAAAGGTTGCGCGGAAGTCTACGTAGGCACATTCTAAGTCACAAGGGGCGAAGTGCTGAGAAAAGCCGAAGGGCCGCACCGTCGGTAATGGTAGTTATGTTCTCCCGCTGCAACTGTAGGACCAGTTGCGTATCTAGTTTGTACTGGGGCCAAGACGCTAAGGGGCAGGTGGTTCAGGCATACAAACGTCAAGACGAGATGGAAGACGACATACGTCCGGGATTGAGATCGTTAATGAAATTGATGTAAAAGTCGAGCATCCTGTTCGCAAATTCCAATTCGACGCTCGAATGTGGCACGGGACCAAAAAGAAGCCTGAGCTCAGAAGCATGGAAAACTAGCGCGAGTTCGGGAAACGCGTCAAAAGGCAAGGTTGTCAATTGAACGCGTTCACGTACCACCCAGCTTGGGCGAATCTCCCGGGACAAACTCGGTGAAGAAATAGACGAAGACTGGCTGCTCGGGCTTGTACTTTGCCACTGCCTCCATGAAGCGCCTCCGCGGCGCGAGGTACATGTTATCGCCGTACCAAGCCGCGGCCCTGTCGAAGAGAGAGTCGCCGGTGCTGAACGGCAGCTGCTCAGTGTTCGCTGGATAAGCCTTTGCGATTTCATCGAGCGTGTCTTGGGTGACCTTTGACTCGTCGATCTGGGACGCTTTCACGAACCGCTCAAAGGCCGCGACTTCCGCGTCCCCAGACAAGCCCAGTCCAAATATCGTGGTCGAATACGACGTGCCCTCGTTCAGCTACCAAGGCATTTTCGTTTAGAGGTCAGACTCGGATAGATTAGCCAGATGGGCGACTGACGTTGGTGCCAGCAATCATGGGCACATGAACAAAGTCCCCACATGCAATCTTGGCCGAGGCACGAACTGGGGCGAAGCTGCCCGGAGCGATTGTGGGTTGCCATAGCTGGTGATTGAGCGTTGACGCGATGAGCAAATTGCTTATGTTCACCAGTTTCTGTGGGCGATTCAGACCCTATGTAGAATTAAAGAGCAGATAATGGACCTCAAACGGAAAATCCGTCAAGCATGCCAAGGCAGTGGAATCAGCAGTACATCCAGTGGCACTTAAAAGGGCATCGAATGGTTTTCCTGGCTCATCATATGTCGAAGGTGAAGGAGAACTCTTGCTAGATAACACATCTTCAGCGCTAACTTTTAGAGACAACTTTCCTTCGTACTCACAATGGACCAGTTGAGGAGTCCATGATAGCCGCGCGGAATAGCGACCGAGGCGCTGGGTATAAAATATGGGCCTGGACACTTCCTGCACCAGCCGACTATATATAGAGAGAATTGCTTTGAGGTTTGCATGTGGACCTCGTAAACTCACCTGGCCGCCAATCGTCACCTGGAAGTGGCCTCAGGAACAGCGTCATTCGTATTGGCTTCAGAAACATACCTTCTCTGGATCTCCACCAAACTTGGCAATATTATCCTGGACGAACTCCAAGGCGAGCCGTTGATCTTGCAGCCCGCTGTTCAAATCTTGAGGCGGAATGCGGGAACTGGCGAGCTGGGAAGAAATACTCAGACTATTATGAGTTTCTGATAACTGACTCGCGCTCACGAATCCAAACGTATTTACGCGATAGTTGCTGTCACGGATGATGGTCAACAGATAGAAAATAAGAGAAAGGTGGGATTACATGGTCACCAAGATGATGGGTTTTCCAATTGCTATACTCCTGGACACAATACCTGCATAGCGTTCTCAACACACCATTGAAAAGTATTGATGAGATTCTACCATACGTGTCCCATCGAGTGTTGGGTTAGATGCAGTTCCAAATTCATGGAGGTAAGGCATTGTTCATTGACTCGTAGTATTCCTATCGTACCCAGCGTTATATGCTCCGCCCTTCGAAAAGGTTAGCTAATGACACATGTTCAGGTTCAATATCATCATATTCGTACATAGATCCAAACAAGGACAGGAAGTTTCGCAGTCGACGAAGTCTGCTTCGGTCGCCACACCTGCGCATACAAGGGGTGAACTCGCAGAAACTAGTCACTGATTACAGACGGACATTCAGATATAGACAGTCTTCACTAATAGGTGCGGCCGTAGGGGGCTGAGGGCAAGCATAGCTAAATTGCAGAGCATCTTGGATACCTTCCGCAGGTCGAGTAATCGGAACTGGGGCCTTAAAGCGAAGAGAGCCTACGGGCGGTTGCGCGTAGGGAATACCAAGCCAGCGATCAGTGCCGTTCACAGTCAACCCCCGGAATGTGCCCGAGGAAAGGACGACGATTGGGGAAGCCGCTATAAACGGGACAAACTCCAGAAACAACATGAGGAGTTTCATAAGCAGAGTTGATCGCAAAGGGGATTCAGAGAGTGTGGAGGAGTAGAACTGGTACTAAGAGTTGATGAGGTGGCAAAGAGCAAGTGAGAAAAACATACTGGCCGGCTCGGCGCCATCCGAGTCGGCTTCGGTTCGACTAACCGAAATGAAGCTCGGCTGGGATTGGGAGGAGTGGCATTCATTGCACACCGGGCTGGCCGCAGTGGACTCCGAGTCCGAGTTGGTCCGAATATCAGACATCTGCGTGGCACCGTACAGTATATATAAAACCTGTCAGCTAAGATGTCCCTTCAACGACGTGCCGCTGCCGACTAGAGGCAGTTCTTCGTTTTCAATTCGTTGTGTTACTTTCTCCCCCAGCCATGCTGAAATGCACTGGCAACAGCCCCAACCTGCTATGTTGATATTTCCTGTAATCCAAGTCGTGCATCGTGCGCATTTTCGATGAGGTTCGTAGTGTCAAGGAGCACTCATCATGAGCGAGATAGGCGAACGTCTGTATGAAAGGCCGCATACAGGTTGCGGCTGCGGTAATAGATGATTGCACGTGAGACCGTCATGTCGATCGGCAAATAAAACAACTTCAACTTGCCTACGTCCACGACTATGACAGGCGCAAACTACACTGGCGGGAAACGGTGAGTTGGTCAAATCTTTGTCAAATAGGTTCCAACCCACTGCCCATGGCATTCAGAAACGTTGCCCGAACGCGCTTCCGAAACTCGACCCGCCGCGTCCAAAAAGATCACTTTGGCCGTCGGCGTCTGGGTATCCTTAGCCAGGGTCTGGCCAATGGAACTCACACCCGAGAAGAAGAGACAAGTGCAGGGATATCTGGTATCCTTCTTGAACACGCGCAGAGAGAGATTTCCCGCCCTCCTGCAATGTCCATACACACCCACCAGACCAGAGCCGCTGGCACGTTCACTTCGGACCACCCCTCGCCTGCTGGATCTTCTAGAATAAGTTCCAATATTTTGGTTTCCAACTCTGGGGCCACGAATGTTCTGGATAGTGGTAGTTGTGAGTTCCTGCGACCTCTTTCTTCCTGCTGATCAGGACGACTTTTGAAAGACTCTTCCCTTCGAGAAGAAATAAATCGTATCCTCGAGTTCTCAAGGACTGTTGGACTCTGCAATTACTCGACCTCTCCCAGACAAAGTATCCTGCCGTCGCCAGCACCTCGCCTCAATTCAGAGCCGGGGGTCGGTGTCATGCCACCAGTCTCCCCTTCCCTCACCAGGACTCCCCAGCCACTGGATCCTCCCAGACGACGAAATCGAAACTTCATGTCTCTTATGAGTGAATTGTCTGGAGGCCAGCCCGCAGATACTCGCATCGGGCACGGGGTTCAGGGCTCCGGTACATCTACTTCAAAGTTACCCGAAAGACGGAGACTGACTACTTTGCTAATAGAGAATTCACAAATGTCCCAAAATGGAAATCCTTGGTTGAATTCGCTCAATGGCGAATCCTCTCCCTCACAGCGTGCGCGCGTGGGCGAGACTGTTCTGGAGTGTGCCGGGCCCGCATCCGACGACGAATATCTAGAGCCTTGGGTCTCTCAAAGTCCCGCCCACTCGATAAGCACTCCCCAGCTTGGTCGAGAAGAACTGCCTGCAGGGTTATCGGAAAGGAGTCTATACGCAGCGGGTCCTTCAGCACCTTCATTTGATCCTTTGGAATTTCCAACATCGCCGTTACCTCCTTCGTCCCCCTGGCCCAGTACTGCAACATATGGGTCTGTCCTTTCACTTTGCCAGACATCACATGGGGCCGGGACGACACTTCTGGATTTTGATAACACCTCATTGCCGTTCACGGTGGGGGGTTCTTGTGGAGATAGCTCTTCCTCTCGTTCTTGCAGCAGTTATCATATGCCTCCTGATCTGGGCTCCGCATCTCGGTCGCGGCGCCTTCCCCACTTGGGTCTTGCTGACAAAGTTCCAATGCTTTTGGCTTCACCTCCCAAGGCTGATATCATATCCGACCTCCTGATCCGCAATGACCCCTGGAATGACATTGGTGAAATCCTGGGCCTTCCCCCCATCCCCCCAGCAGATGCTACGTACTTTGGCAAGATCCTATCACTTGATGCACGCTCCCGTGAGCGCATTGCGGCGCAGGCTTCTTCGAGCTCGAGACGGGTAGATACGCGAGAGCATTCTGAAATTCCTCGAGGTGATGACACTTGGTCGGGATCAGAACACTCCGGTGAAGATATCATTATGCGCCCCGACTCATCCCAACATTGGTTTTCACGCGATGCCTCGAGTCGTTCCTCTTCTCCGTTGTCGTACCTGGACTCACCTGAAAAGAGAGCCGTTTCTCCAGCTCCGCCTGTTCGCTCTATACGTGAATCTCACAGCCCCTCACCTTCAATAAGTGGAAGTTTCCTCGTTCCTAGTGAGGCTCCCCGATCTCTGCTCGAGCCTCAGACGTCACCTCGACCGCCGGAAGACGACATCAGAACGCCGTGGCAAAACTCTTCAGCTTCAGTGCAGTCGTTTTCGCCGTTTCCCCACATATTGACACCTGGAGGGCCAACACAACCTTCCCCAAAGCATTTGAACTCGCCAAAGCCATCCATATCTCGTTCCCCCGGCGTCCAATCTACGCCATGGGATATTATCACTGGCCTCGGTCTTTTTGAACTCATGCCCGGTCCACAAAGTACTGAATCGCAACGCCCAAAGCTTGAAGGTCCAGATTTATTTCAGGACGACAGTGACAGTCTCGAGGGTGATCTCTGAGGCTGCTGTGATAGATCCTGGCACAAAGTGACTGATATATTGTACTAATGCAAAAACATCATGCATGAAGATGTCGAAGGTATCAGGTTTGCCGTATCTCTTTCAGTCTCTTGGCGAACGCTTCACGACAGTGATAATGTGTCACTTCGCCACTGGGAAACATAGTTCATTAAGCAGTGGGGGAGGATAAAATGGGCGGGTCTCACCCAGGCGCGTGCACGACAATGGCGCTTGGCCCAATCCTCTTGTGACACTGCGGACAGCTGAGGAATCGTCGTGAGTATGCCATGATGCGGCCCTTGTGTAGAATAACCACGTACATGCGGCTATCTGTGATCCTGACGCGATTGGCCTCCAAGTACATTAGCTTCCGTGACACCTGATCCTTCCGAGAAAGCGCAACTTCGCGCACGACACGCTTATCGAAGCGCGGTACGCGGAGAGCACCAGTCAGGAACACGCGCACGTCCTGCGCGGAGACCAGGGGAGGCAGGAGCTGCAGTGTCTCCTCGGGATCCAGTCTGGGCGCGTGCCGTGCGATCAATTCGAGCGCGGGGTGCAGGAGGTCATCTGTCGTCCTGACGAGCGGGCGCAGATAGATCCGAAGAAGCGTCAAGAAAATGTTGCGCGTTTCCGTGTCTGGCTGGTGTATTCGCTTGCAATATCTGTTGGCGCAGGAGGAGTTCACAAGTTAAAAGGTCGCCTCAATTATACATGCACGTGGAAGGAGCGGCGGTCAACGTACCGCTCTGCTTTATCGTAGTCGCGCAACCGGTAGACGTATAACTCCAAGGCGGTATCGTGGCGTCCAAGTTTTCCGAGAAGAATCGCTCTTGCCTCGAAGAGGTCTACGGGCACGAATAGTCAGTCTACCAGTGAACCGTATATATTTCGAGCTGCGCACCGTCGCTTGGGAGCAGGCCAAGCAAGCGATCAACACTAAAGTGTATGGTGGTATCAATGAATAGTAGCAACTTCCCGTATGCCTCGTCCCGGCTTTCTGTGAGTCGAATGTCAGCGAGCTGCGCAGCCATTACTGCTATTCACATATACCTTCATCTCCTGTTCTCTTCGCGTCCACAGTCATCCTGAGATACAATGCTGCAAGACGGTCGTGATATACAGACGACTCCTCGTGGCGCTCTTCTATGAGGAATTCCAGATAGCGCGCACAGAACTTTCGGTGGACACTCTCGAGAAAGTTGGCGACATGTTGCGGTGGTAGCTCTACTTCCTCGGATGTGAAAATCTTTTTTGAACGAGACGCGTTAACGAGCGGCAAGGGAGACATCTACGATGCTCTGCTGACCTCTAACGCCATCTCGGCATTCTCGTTGAGGATCCATTTCGAGTGCTGGAAGATGGTGTCCAGGTATTCCGGACTGAGCCTTTGGAGATAAGTTATAGATGGACCGAGCTTGTCCTTCATGTCCGTTTCCTTCTCGCTCAGCCTACAATGCATCCGTCTTGGTGGGACCGAACAATGAAATCATTAATCACTCGCCTGCGAAGGAGCTCCAGAGCTTTGGAATGCATCTTCCTGACATTATACAAGTCGATGAGCTCAGAGAATTTCTAACCAGCAATAATACCGTAAATCCGTCTTGTCTGTGAATGAAAGAAAACGGAAGAGCACACACCTCGCGTGCAGCAAGCGTCTCCTCAACCTCCGCCACCTCGCACCAATTATCCCGCCTGCACAGTGGACCAAGCAACCCCGGACGCACTACCAAATACGACTTGAAAAGTGCAGTGTCGACGACTTGCGCACACAGTACTAGCTGCTCAGGTGTAAGAGACGAAAAGGGGGCATCGGGGATCTCGCGAAGCGAATCGCTTGAGATATCGGACAGGGAAGCGTGGCGATGAGACTGCGCAGGTGTGATGTGAAAAGCCTCCAATGCGCCGAGGAGCTTTTGGCGCCTGTCCGGAAGGTATTTTAGGAGGCTTTCCGCTGAGCGGGTGAAATCGTCTACAGCAATCCCGATGAGTGCATCGTTACACGTTATTGGAATGTCGATGCACAAACCTTTTCGCGGCTTGTCCTTCTTGCTCAATATTGATGCCGTTTCCGGATCCTTGACACCGGACGGCCGAATTGAGTCGAGCGTACCTTTCAGCTTGACCACTTTGGCCACGGTCGCTGTCATTTTCTGTCCTGACGTTGTTGCCGCTGGTTCTTCCACATCACCATCACCGCCACGTTCTGAAGATCTTGAGGATGATGGTGATGATACCTCCTCTTGTGGGGCCTCTGGCGTTGGCCCACCGAACATTGGGATCCACTGGTCACGTGAAACGGACAAGCGGCCTGAAATGGCCTCGGGATATAGAGAGATGACCTTGGCCGGGTTAATATTTACCTTGACGAACAGGTCGAGAGCGTGGTCAAAATCGCCAGCACGGAATTGCGACACTGCATCTAGAGCCTTGGTCAGGGATGTGCGCTTGTCCTTCAAGGAAGTGGGTATCAGCGGGAGTCACAAGAGGCATTGATCTAAGTACTTTATCTGGTAACAAGGCAGCATCGATAGTGTTGAGCAAAGCGAGAGCTTCCCCATACTTCTCGGCATGTATGAGCTCGTCAACTTGATCACCCCACGACCTCATGCGAATACACCACATCGTGCTGCCTTCTGAAGCCGCTGTAGCCCTGTCGGTAGGTGTGCTAACCAAGAAAAGAGGAGACTTGGCAGATGGCGATGGTGTCAAAAGGCGCAAGGTATAGTTGATAGGGGCAGGAGACGACGTAGATGGAGGATTAAACGGAAAGGGTAATGACTGAGATATTTGGAGAGAAATAGAGGAGTGTATCTGGAGCACGGGACTCGGGTAGAACGTTGGCTGGCCAGGCGCAGATCCGGAATCGCCACCAGGCGCTTTGGGCACACTTCCGCCAGGAAGTATGGTGAAAATGTACGGTGCGACGAAGCCTGACAAGTGAAGGTTAGCTCCCTGTACAACTTTGCACTGCCGCACGACGTACTAACATCCTCTGGAGGTGCCGGCCAGGGGATATGCGCCCTACGCGACGGTTTGCCATCCAGACCGATGAGGAGACCCTCGTCTGCAATGTAGTTATACGCAGACAGGACAGGATAGAGGCGCGTTACACGTACTATCCTTTGCGATCAGCACCTCACTATCACCAACATTAGTGACGCACGGCCTGAGCTTCGATCCCAGGCCCAAGGTCATGTACCCTCCCAAGCCCGTCAAGGCACCCATGCCCACATTACCAATTCCGGCCCCCGACTTACTCATCGTGGTGGCGGATGCTATATCGATCGTTGACATAGTCTCCAGAGAAAATAGGACGTGATCCGCCTCGTATGCCAAGCACACCACTTGAGGGTTCAGAAAGGCGATGGCCCGCGCTGAATGCGGGAGAGGTGATTCCTAAGGTATTGTCATGACGAATCAAGGAAAGGTCCTAGCCGGCGAACCTCGATATCCTGCGCCTCTCCATCCTTCCATGAGTAGACTACAAGCTTTCGCTGACACCCGACTACGAGATATGTGATAACGGTAGGGACGGGGATCATCGGAGAGCTGAACTCGGTATCTTGTGGACGAGTCTTCTTGCCATCAGGGTACAGGTGCTGCGCAGATGTATGCACTGCGAAGGAAAATGCAGTCTTCGCTTTGGGGAGCGGGGTAGATTTAGATAGGTCGGGGAGGTTGTACAACGTGACCTGCGACTCTTTCGATGCTGTCAGCGGAGTAGTTGAGAAGCGCATATCCACACGCACGCGAGAGTACGACGAGGGAATTTATATCCTTCACATATCCAAGCTGGTCGATGGCTCTCCTTGTGAAGTTCTTCTTGGTCTCCAAATGGGTCACGGTGTAGGCACTTCCGTCTATTCTCTAGCGTCACGTAGATGGCCCAGCGGATCAATGGTTGATATCTACCTGCTGAATTAACCACACCGTACACGGACAGATTTCCGTTGGCAGTCCCGAGATAGAGGTGATCTCCTACATAACAGATCAGCTGAGAGGGCACGCCTAACTGGGCGACTGTACCTTGGAGAGAAAGAGACTCGATCCTCTCTTTGAGGCCTGTTGACACGACCTCTGGTGCCTCGAACGGGGCCATTCTGGTCAAGTCCAGCCAAGACGACAGGCAACCGCGCAGACAGCAAGTCATGTGATGTGACCTCCAAACTTGGCATTTCGCATTACAGTATGTATTATGTCTTCTTCACTTATTTTATTTACGCAAACCCAACCCCGCTTCGAGTGAATAGGCAGGTGTATAGATAACAAAATGCAAAAGTCGACAACCTGGAACGAGCACAAAGAGCAAAGCGAAAAACAATAGACAGCGGGGGGAGGCCAAACGAGACGAGATACAAGCACAACAAGCTACCTACTTACTCGACTTCCCATTCGGTTGGTACATAAACTGATGCGCCGGCGGAGGAACCGCCTTTACGGGAGGTGCCGGTGGCGGTGGGTGTACGCGAGGCTGACGATAGTAGTTTGTACCCCGTTGGTCTGATTGCGGAGGGGATGTCGCGGCGGCTGCGATAACCGGTGACGTATTTGCAGCGACAGTCGGCATCGGCCAAGGCATGTTAGATGGGGGGGCCGTAGTAGTTGGCCGGCTTGGAGTTGGAGTGGGGGTCGATGCCGTCGATTGAGGCTGTGGGGGGACGGGATGGTGGATGGCCGGCGACGGCTGAGCGGATGGGGTAGACGTGGTGGTGTGGCTCTGTACAGGAGACGCCACGGCTGCCGCATTAGTGAGAGGATTCATAGGTGGCGCAGGAGCTGGAGTTGCTTCAGCCGTACTCGGGACATCGCTTTCTCGCCGTCGTTTGACACCGCGAGTTGTGCTTTCTTTGAGGCCAAGCGCGGTCGCTTTCAAGAGAATTTGGTGTCTAAAATGAGACCCGTCAACGTCGTATACGAATTGATGCGAGAGCTTGCAAACCGTGTGCGAGTGTTTCCCCATTGGCCAACAACCCAATCCCAGTCTGTCTCCTTTGACGGTCCGGATGTTCGACTTTGTTCTGCAAAGCGCTTTAGACGTTCAACTTCCTCGTCTGTCCACGCGCCAGACGCCCCTGCGGGATTGCTGGCGGCCATGGTCAAGGTTGAAGTAGTGGCCGTAGCCGCAGGGGGAATAAATTGAGTTGGAGGAGGTGCGGAAGAGGATGATGAGGGTGGTCCAGGAGCCGACTGAGGGGGCATGTTCGGATAATAACCAGGGGCATGGGGATATTGATAGTATGGCGCAGTTGGGTAACGTGGTGGGTTCGTAGGATACATGGTAGGATATATGGGTTGTGAAGAGCCAGGCATACCGAGGGGCATGACGAACGTGGAAGGGTTGGTGATGACGGCGGACGGCTGAGATACTGTTGGGGGCGGGGGTGCAGGTGCTTGGGCTGGAGGTGGATAAGATACGGGCGGATACACGGCTGGTGGCGGTTGACCAACGAGCTGACTAGGATTTTGAAACTGCATCCATTATGTCTATCAGTGGTTGATGAATTATCTCAAGTCCAAACGTACTAATTGGTCACAAATCCGTTTCGCCTCATTTAGCATACTGAGGGGGTCGACCTTGCTAGAAGGGCCCATTTGATATGACTGAGCGATGATCAGAGACGGGGTGGCTTTCTATGAAAACTCAGAAAGGTGGAAGTATTGGTCGATAAGCAAAGGACGAACGATAAGCTCTTCTGCGGCTCCATAGAACTCGGAGCACAAGTTGAGTACCCGCCATTGGAATTCGTAGTACTGTTGATTTTGTGCGGTGACGCCTGGTAGCGGTGGTGCGCCGCCTTGCGAGATGGGGTAGCTGGGGAACTGGGACTTGCCAACCGAGGCAGCGCTCTCACGGGGTTTTCTGTTTCGGGAACCCTTAGGACGACCAGGACGACGCTTCTGTTCGGGTGTATCGGGACTATGAGCAGAAGACTGGCCGTGGCCGCCAGAGGATGTCTGGGTGGGCTGCTCTTGCGGGATAGGATTGCCCGCCGCGGCCGGGCTTCCGGGCCAAAAAAAAGAGTCAAAAAATGTGGATTCGGAAATAATTGAAGCGTGACACGGTTTACGCACCCTACGACTTGTTTGTTTTGAGGAGACGCTGAGGGGCTCAATTCCCTACGATCATTGTCATCAAGTTCCTCCTCTACTACTTCTTCCTCCTCCTCTTCCTCCTCTTCCCGCTGAGTATCCGTTACTGAATACGGTTGTGTGGCATTTGAGGCGGGAAAGGTCGAGTACTGAGAGGGTTGCGGGAGTGGTGGTGGTTGTAGTGCGTGTGAAAGGGGTTGATAATGCTGAGGGTTATCCATTTTTATAAGAGTCAGACTTGACCAGAGGAAGAATGGTCCGAAGTAACCCTAGTCCAAGAGAGAGGGTCGAATATGGGGGTGACCGGTCGGGGGATCAGCTGGCCGTATGTAAACGAAATAATGTGGGAAAAGAAATCCTGTTTGCTCCTGTCACGGCTTGATAACACCCTTTCCCTACCCCTGAACTCCCATATTCACTCAATAACCTCAAAGGCCTTTCACTCCTGTTGTAAACGTATGTATAGATGTCGTCTAGCAGACTCTCGGTACCCTTCCGAGACTGCACCGCCACAGCGAATCTCTCACCAGCCTGTCACAAGTGGAGTGCATGCTAGCTTAGTCATTATTCCCACACCCTCATAATTGTGACAACCTGTGACACCAATTCCTCGACTCGCCACACGTCAGGCCTGCCCTGCACTTCACTCCATCTCTCACTCTTATTCGGTCCTACCGTAAAATACTCTGCCACAGATGCTTCAGACTCCCTCCCCCTCTGCTTCCACTGCCCTGGTCAATAACGCTTTGCGCAACGCAGGTCTCATGGATCGAGATGAACGCATGCGCGACCCTGCGGACAAGCCAGGTGGTCGCAAGGGCATCCAGAAGCCACGCTCCCACCGACCGCGTCTCATCGACTCTGTTAAAGGTCAACCAGGGCCCACTCGTAATTCTATGGTAAATATCAGGTTACTTTTGCCATCTCCACCTCCTCTTTGCACAGTGACTCCACATACAACCGGTGTCCTGTGCTCGCCTAATTCCGAATGATAACACCAAGCTCACATTGTTCATCTTGCTCCGTCGACTCGTTCCCTCGTGGTGCTTCATCAGTTTGCTACCCGCATCGCCCCTCCTTCCTCCGGCCCCATTAGCATCCGTGGTGCTGCTCTCGGGCGCGTTCGTCGGAACGCAGTATCGTTAAACGGCGACAAAGTACTACCCGGGACACGAGCGGCTGTAGGGAAACCCCTTGAAGTATGGAGAAGATTCGTGCAAAAACGCTGGGACCCGCAATCTCGTTTTCTTAACCTCGAGGTATACACAGCCCCCCTCACTCTTACTTTTTGCTCACGCTTTGTCAGCGAATGTCCGAAGACGAGATGATCTCAAGAGCTGGCCTCCTACCGCCCGGCGTACCCGGCGGTACAGGAAAGGAGGCAGCGGTGATATTCAAGCTTGCATCACAGCTCAAACCACCTGTGCGTCCCTGTCGCCTTGTTCACTTGACGTTTCTCATTCAATTCAAGGTTCGCACAATATCTCTCGCCAACAACAACCTCCAAAGCACACACGTCATTACAACTATTGCCCACTACCTCCCAAACCTTGCAAATCTTTCTCTCGAGAACAATAATTTACGTGTGTGGAAAGACCTCGACTCGATATCTCAGTTGTCCGACAAGAAGGACAAGTTGTTGAAATTGCGCGAGTTGATCCTTATCGGAAACCCCATACGAGAGTTAGAGTATCAGAACAACCGTGTGGACACCTACAAGAAGTGAGTATTTGTCCTTCCAATTGTGAGACGGAACTCACAGAGCTTCAGCAACATTATACGACGGTTTCCGACACTTGAAATCTTGGATGGGGAGGCCGTCACAAAGATATCCTTCGATGCGCCACAGGCACCCCATCCCACCGGACCCTCTGGATCTCCCCCGACAGCCAAAGATTTCCCCGTACCGATGCAACCTCCCCTCATTGCGGGGGTAGATGGTAGCATTATTACATCATTTCTTGCCCGGTATGCTTCTCCCTGCCTCCTTTTCAGGCCTTTTTCATGGTACTTTTAGCTTCTTCCCATTGTTTGATACGCAGAGAGCGGCACTGTCAAACGTATATAACGAATTCGCCACGTTCTCTTTCCAAGCCAATACGTCTATCCCTACCCGTGCCAAAATACAAGGGTTCCAGTACTCAAAGGAGATGCCGAATCAGCGTCACCTGGAATGGTCCCCATGGTTGGGTGCAGGCTCTAGAAATCTCAGTAGGGTGGGAGGCATGGTCGACAAGATGCTGAAGAGCATTCACGTCGGACGGGAGAACGTCGTCAATGCCATATCATCTCTTCCCCGGTCAAAGCACGACATTGTCGGTGCAGCTGAAAAGTTCTGCATCGATGCATGGCCGGTAACTCACGAGGACCGGACAACACTTTTCTTATCCGTTCACGGGCAGCTCGTCGAAGGTTTGTAGCTTCAAGTCAGGACTCGTTGAAGTAGTGGATGCTGAAATTTGGCTCGTATTGTGACAGAACCGGTTGGAGGAGTTCGTTCATTCGATCGGTCGTTTATATTGGTTCCTGCGTCAGAAGGTTCGAGGTGCGTTTGAATGTTTGGAAATCATCTTACGCCATATTCTGATCTTACGGTAAATCAGAGCGAAAGCGAGCGGCTGGGACGTAGAAGTACTGTCGGATCAACTCGTGATCCGGGGCTATTCTAGTCACGAAGCGTGGAATCCTGGACCGCTTCTCGTACAGGCAACGCCTATCAACCAGGGAGCGTCGTTGCCGGCATCCGTCCAGCAAGAACTCGGAGCGATTGTACGTTTTCATGAGTTTGCATACGCTTCTGGTGAGACTAAACGATGAATTGTGGTAGCCCGAGCTGCAGAGATCGCTCGTAGCACAAATATGCGTGCTCACGCGCCTCAACGTTCAGTTTGCCGTAGATTGTCTTCAGAATAACGGATGGGATGTTGATCAGGCCGTCGTCAAATTCGAGCAAGTCAAGGTATAGATTCTTATGATGTTGTCGCGATCTGGTGTCTTGACATGATGTATTCAGGGAACGCTTGGACGAGAAGCTTTTCTGTAGTGTTTCTTATATTCCGCTCTATGGACCCCAACTATCATGCATCATTTTCAGACCATCTCGTTCTGTCTCTCTAATTGATAAAATGTCAGTTTGGTCTTTTGCATACATACTCGCATTACTTTTTCCCTTTTATCTGTATTCCTTACGTTAGTATACGCCAAACAATAGCGAGAGCGAGTGAGTCGGTGCCTGGATCTCCACTCTCAAGTCATGTGAGCAATCTTGACGTGCTCCATGCCGATAGCTATGATATACGAGTGCCATAAACACCCCTTCAACGCTATCCTAAAAGTTCGGATGGGCCCCAAGACTTGGCCTGTTTTTGTCTCACTCCAGAAGAGTGGAAAGAGGAGCTTGTCCGAACTTTAGGGATAAGATAGTATTCCTGCGCCGTTTAATTTTCTCCAGCTCCGTTCGATTAATCCTTAGACGAACGTGTGAGAAAATTTGTCCAAAGTGCCGTGGGCGCAGTGGGGCGTGTAACGTGAGCATTCCGCCATTCCGGCAATCCCGGGTCAAACGGAAGTAATTCCAAAGTTTGAAGGCGCAGGGATAATCGTCCTTGTGATCCCAATTAACGGTGCCGCCGTAAATCGGTGCTTTGGTTTGCCTCGTGCTCCAACTTTATGTGGACAATGTAATAAAGAGACGCCAAACCGGATTTTGTCCTTGGGAGCCAGGGAATTGTTATTGTCCGTCCTTTCGCTTACCTTCCCGACTTCCATCATCATCGCCCCCTACCGCCCTACACACGCCGCGTCGCTCCCTTTTCCTTAGCCTGCTTGCCGTTCTCAGCCCCCTTCTTTCCCCCTTTTTTCCTTCTCGTTGCATGCCCGACATAACGCCGTCCACGCAAGCTTCG
>Ga0209488_10000338_pt1 | contig 38168 bp, 52 predicted proteins | sample Rivendell_Oct201_8_FD_188349 | JGI IMG/M metagenome (GOLD analysis project Ga0209488, IMG submission 188349) | Vadose zone soil microbial communities from the Eel River Critical Zone Observatory, Northern California, USA -... | ecosystem: Environmental > Terrestrial > Soil > Vadose zone >...
GGGGCACGGCGAGGTTGGCCAGCTTGACAGTTTGACGTCGGCCGAACAGGCGGCCGGGCGGGTTTTGGGTGATCTGAGCGCGCAACCGTTTTGAGGGTATGAGACGGGTATCGAGGCGACGAGAGGGCAGACGGGTGGAGAGTACGACGTGGGGGAGAAGAGTGACAAATCGCAACGTGTTGGAAAACGAGGATGACAAAGCGAGGGGCGATGGCAGATGCAGATTAGATTACGGTGGCTCAGATCCGTCGGTGCGAGTGGGCGCTCCGGTGGCTCTTTCGAGCGCGACGGCATTCCTCAACTTACATTAAGCCTTCTGGCTCTGGAGGGAACATACTATGGCGAGATGCTGATAATGTAAGACGAAGTTCAGAGGCCTCCAGGGGCCGGAGGCGTCTTGTTTGTCATCCCACTCAGGTGTTATATGCTAAACGAGAGGCGGGAGAGATCTCCTCATAGACAATTTTACCTATTGGGCTATTGGGCTATTTTCTCAAGCAATCATAGCACGCTAGCGTCTGTTTACGCAGCCTTATTCCTGTGAAGTTTCAGTTACTGGAGGAAGATATGCGGGGCGATGTATTCCGGTGTGTTTCGCATGGACTGCCGATCGCTTTGCCAAATGTAGTACAGGCGTTACGCACGGCGATGATTCGAGTGCAGTCGGTTCGAGTTGCAGTTCGCCGCACCCACACATATTTGTAAGGAAATTTTCCGCGTGATTATTATGGTTTGGTGGCTCGGATGACTCGGTGGGGACAGGAACGGCCGGTGTGGGTGCTGCTCGCTCGCGCTCGTGTAGGTTCAGAGTCAATGTGACTGGCTTATGGTTGCTTTGTCACATTCCTGAATAAGCAATGCTACTGTATTCAAGCTCAGTGCTTCGTGCTACTTGTGGAACGGAGCGCGCGGGTGAATAAACTGGACATCAGCGCATTTTATTGCTCAGTTTGGTGTCATTGTCTCGTCTGCACGTTGCACTGCTGTGTAGCTCGCTCACAGTGGCGCAGGGACCTTCGGGCCCGGGTACAATACAAAAGGCGGATCTAGGCCAGTCTCCGAAAAAGCCGACAAACAAGGAACGAACCCACGAGCCCAGGTGTCTGGCGCGCCAGAAGCTTATCTCCTATCTCTCACCATAATAAAGCTACTGAACATTCTGCTGCCCCTGCACATGACGTATCACCCGGTGGTTTTGCCCAATTCTCAACCGGCACGCGTTTGACTAGCGGCTATAGCATACATTGGACAGCTGGGACCTTGCTCCGTAGGGCCCAAGCTGGCAACGCGAAACAAAATGGTTGGCAAGTGGTACGTATGTTGTTTGTACGTATATAGAGATCGCAAATTGATTGTCGTTGTTATGCGGGTGATGGATCAGTGTGAATAAGGCATCGGTATGGGATTCGTAATCGGCTCGGCATGATGAACGAAGCGCCTTCCGATCTCGGCTTGCCAAGTGGAATCCCACCCTGAATTCCGCGTGCTTTGCGATGTAAGGGGGAATTGACATGGTATCGAGGCAGTGTCATCTCAGCGTCTAATTCAGCGCGGCCTTTATAATACACGGGTGCGTGCGGAATGTGCACAGGTCAATCCCGCCACGTCGTTCTTCATATCCGCCCTCTACCACTTTCCTTGAAAATACCATGGGTCTGGCAGGTGTACTGTCTGTTTTCGTCCAAAAGAAACACGAGAAGCCTTGGGAGGTAGTCGACAGTAAAGCTGTCGAGCCCGTTCCCCTATTCGATGACGACGACGGTGCGTGGGCGCTACCTGTGAGACGGTCGGCGATTCACTCATCCTCATCTATCCATCGCAGATATCGACGTCATTTACGTGCATGAGACGCGGGTCGTTCGCACATACGTATTCGATGTACGGAAGGATAAGGATTTGGAAAGCTCCTTAACATTTGCGCAGCAACAATTCATGGAGGAGGTCCAAAGAAAGGGTTACAACGCCTTCTGGACTGAGGGGTGCGTACCCGCACGTGCTGCCGCGCTTATATCTTCCGCTCATGTCTTCTTGTCATACAGGTGGCAACTGACCCTCTTACGGAAAGCAAAACGCCATCGAGTCGAAGTGAAGTACATAGGCCAGCCTGCATGTCTCACTGGCAAGCCCGTGCAGTCTCATCCACCACCATTCCTTGCCGTTCTTGCGGAGTTAAGACTGGCTAGCGCTGTGTAGGAATAGAAGGCTTGAGTGGTTATTGTAATATGTCTCTTGTATCTTAGAACCCCATCGCTTTAGTATTCATCAGCATACCATCCGCCTCTGTACACTTAATTTCATCTCATAATTGTATGGCGACTTCTCGGGCATTACTGCATTCCTCACCGCGTGGGCTCTCCGTAAGACCGAAACCTCGTAATCAGGCTTAACAAGATAATCACTCAGCAATCTGGGTCGTAATAAAGTTTTGGGGCCACTTCCCCCTAATCGCGAGCGCGATAGGGATGTAGTGGGTGGAGCAATTTGAGACTCCGTAGATCTCGAGCAAGTAAAGAGCAGGGTATCATTCAATGTTGCGAAGTTTAATCATTGATTGCTAAACAAGTGGCGTCCTTGCCGTCTCTCCCAGACAAAGGACTACTGTACATTTTTGTCAATCTTGCTCTGCGGCCGTGAAGCATAACCCGCCCATGACTGTATGGGAGCATCAGCAGATATATTCAACCGATCGCCGAATAAAACCTACTTCGTCGTAGAGAGCCACGGGCGTCGACTCTTCGATCAATTTCAGTCCTAACCAGAGAATACCCGCAGTCATGCCGCTTCCGCAGGTGGTGGTAACGCTGCGCTTCCCCTGGACAATCAGCTGCGTATATTCAGCGCCGACGGTATCCGCTAGCTTCTGACGGAGCTCGTTCGGAGGGAGGAATGTCGTGAAGGTCTTTCCAGAATTGGGGATGGTGTTGGTCTGCAGGAATGCGTTGAATGGAAGGGAGAACGAGTGCGGTATATGACCCGAGGAGAGCCCTGGGCGGGGTTCAGGGTCAGAGCCAGTGTATCTGTGCACACATGATTAGATCCTGATTCGGAAAAGCGAAAGTGACGTGGCTCATACCGCCCATAAGAACGGGCATCAAGCACTATCTCTGTGAGCGGGTCTAACAGCTCCTTGGTCGCGTTGTTTACCACCTGCTCGTAACCTTGAATGGTCTGAGCCGAAAAGCAGACGGAACAACCCTGAAATACTCACTTCTGATATTTTCTGTGGCCAGGGACGGTACCGGGTACGCGCTTTTTGGTATTTCCTTCGCCGGCCCCGTCTCAGTAGGAAGTCCTTCAGCTTCCCATCTGGGAAGGCCGCCATCAAGTACACTCGATTTTTCGTGGCCGAAGGATCGGAACATGAATAATGCCCGTGGTGCTGAGAAGACGCCCTGCGAGTCATACCTATCGAATTCATGCTTCCGATTATGATTCAAACCAACCACCAAAACAGGTCGCCCTTACAAGACAACATGAGATGTTGGCGTGATCGCAAACTTTTCTACTCGATCACTTAGCTCGGTTTTGCGCGGCTATTTCTCGATCAGCGTACCTAGAGCATCGCAGAATACATGTGCGTTTGGCATCATGTGTTTGAGGCCGAGCTCGTTGGGCGCAGCAACTTCATCGAGATCAAGATACCGTGCGCCGGGTATACGCTTTTCTGTGAATTCTTTGGAGGCATTCCGCGGGGAATTTGGCATAAACCAGCTGGTGTCGAGGACCCTTACGTTGGGGTCTTGCAGGGCCTTCGGCGTGACGAGTAACGGAGCCTTGGAGGACATGGTCCTGTAAAAGGGCCGCAGAGTAGCCATATGAGGTGCGCGCGCAAGGGCCACGGAAAGCATCATATTGACATCAAGTTGTCCAACTGAAACCGCAGTAACACCGGACTAAGATGCGTACCGGTCCGGGATTCCGGTGATCTGTCGTGAGCTGCGATGGAATTCAATCATCGTATCGTAACAATCAACAGAACATTTGTTACGGACAAGGATGCCTTCGGATCAATCAACTTGGATAATCACAGCGCCACAGGACGGTGATTCAGAAGGACTCCTCCAAGAACTCACATCAAAACTTTCACAGCAATCCAAAACATTCTCGCCGAGTAGCGTTGGTCAGCTCTACATTCCGTCGTTCAAGGTATATTGTTGCGCACCGCCCTCTTTCTTCTCCTCACGCGATAGCAGACGGGGACGCTCGACGTACTTATCTCACTCTCTGAACAACTACCGAAATACGATAATAACTTCACAACCACCGTCGCCAAGATCGTCGAAACGCTCCGCAACCTTCTGAACAACGATCCATCAAAACTCGCACAGCACACCTTGATCAATGGCAAAACAGTCGATGGCCACCTGCTCAATGGTTGGCGTTGGAATGAGGGACGATATGGGACCCAGCGTGGACTCAAGGACATGACAGACGTCTTGGTTAAGGTGCATCCTCTGGGACTCATTTGTGACGTCCGATGACATATAACCTACGACCGCAGGAGATGACATCGATAGACAACGTCATGAAGGCCAAACTGAACAATTATAACCTCGCCAAGGGGTCCCTCGTTCAGTTGCAGCGCAAGAAGACGTGACTCCTCTAGTACCAATCAATCCTTGCCTCACTGACGAAGACATTCGTAGAGGTAATCTTTCCGTGAGGTCCCTCGCGGACATTGTCTCGGAAGACGACGTACTACAAGACTCCGAATACATGCAGTCGGTCTTGGTCGCTGTTCCCAGGTAACCCTGATGCACTCCCGAGCAAACTCGCGTGAAACTGATGAGACGACAACACCGTTCAGGAACCTCGTAAAGACCTGGAATACCACTTATGAACGCCTCAGCCCAATGGTGGTACCTCGTTCCGCTATGTGCGCCCCCCCATAACATATTCTCTTGCGTTTCGATGGGGCTGAAAAAACTTGAACCAGTTCCCTTGCGTCTGATGAAGATTATACCCTCTTCACCGTCGTTATCTTCCGCAAGGTGTACGACGCGTTTTCACAAAAGTGCAGAGAGAACAAGTGCGAGATTCCACCGTCCCGCGTTCATTCATCACCCTGACGTTCCTCGCCACACCACCGTCGTCTTTATAAAGGTACATTGTGAGAGACTACCAGTATTCTTCAGACCAGATTGAGAAGGAGAGAGAAGAGATGAAGATGGCAGATACCGCGGAAAAGGAGCTCTGGGTGAGTCTCCCGTCCCCCTTCCCCGTCAAGCCCGTTCTGATCATCAATTATCAGACGGAACTTCTTCGGCTTTCAGAAATCAACTTTTCGGAGGCATTTCAGGTCTTCGTGCATCTCAAGGTGATCCGACTGTTCGTAGAGAGCGTATTACGATACGGTCTTCCCGCAAATTATATTGGAATTGCGGTTAAAGTAAGCGCGTCCATTCGTCCATTCGTCCACCTTGATCGGATCTCACAAAAATGTCCGCGTGTGATAGCCCGAGCCCAAGGCCACAAAACGGACGCTCATGGTTTTACAACGACATTTTTCTTACCTTGCCGCACGCTCTCAGGGAGCGACGAAGTCGAAGGGTGCCGGCGCGGCCTCAAACGAGGATTTCGTCGGGGAGTACCAGTCACTGCTCGATCAAGAGTTTTTCGATTTCGTGCTGTACGAGATCCCGTGGGTTGTGAGCTGAATGTGGCCCTCTACTTCTATCGGCCATTTTTGATTCAGTGAAATTTTCGAAAGACTAGCACCACTAGTGTAACAGTAGTAATGAGATAAAGATATGACCAGCCTACGTGTGTAGGAACCTCGAGGAGGCTAGACTATGGTACAGTACGTATGGTTATAGAACGGAAAGGTAGAGGTAAAGACACTGCAGGCGATAAGGAGATGAAAGCAGAGAGAAAGAAAAGGCGCGCGCGGTAGGTTGGATGGATGAATTCGAAATAAGGGATGAAATAGGTGTGCAGAGAGCTGACTTGACAACAGAGCACAGGATGCAGTCCAGAGTCCTTCCTAATACAAGATTGAGTTTTACAGGTCGACAGATTGGCGTAGATATTAGGTGCTGCGTTTTTGCTCAGATTCATAATCCAAGGGTGGAGATTACCCGTGACACCTCGTTAACTGCTTCGTCATCAAGGAGCTGGCCTCCGCGACGCATAGATTGCGGAGTTCCTGGCCCGATAGGAGGTCGGCCTGATGCGTACACATTGGGAAAGGATGGGGCAGTGGCGGAAGTTGGGCTCGAGCTGGGACCTGTGTCACCAACCGAGTTCGTAGGAGAGTCGGGAGGAGGGTAGCGCGAGGAGCCCTCCACGATACGTGATAATGAAAGAGTCAAATCGAGTGACTGGGCACGGTTTGTCAAAGAGCGGGTTTTCCCGGCCTGGTCCTTAAGCCTTGCCTCCGACAGCGGATCCGATGCACGATTGTCGTCGCCTCGCAGACGGCCTGGTATGTTGCTCAATGTTGGGTCATCGTTTGCGTGCGACATCGAGAGGAAGCGGCCGTGATGTCTGATAGGCGGTTGGGGTGCCCAATAATCATTGACTGGCGCAGGCGCATAGCTCGGCTGGCTATCGAGACTCTCCTGCGCCTCTTCCAAATGGTAGATGTAAGGAGGGTTGTTGAACAACGCTTTGACATCTGGTGATGAGTTCGCCAACCGCAGCCTCCTATCCATCATAGGTTCAGGGCGGGAGAAATCAGCGGAGCCTACAACCGAAGAATTGATTGATTAAAAAGACACGAAGCGCAAAAGGGATACTTACCGCGAGTCCTCGGCATAGTGGACAGCACTTTGCTATCAAAGTGGGGAAATGCGTCCGCAAATGAATCACCGCGCTTGTGTGCATTCGCCGTTGGTGATGGATACACATGGATACTGTGATTAAGCAGATACTGTTCGAGCATCTCTCGCGCGGATACGAGCAAGTCACTGTTGCTCCGCTGGCAGCGGAATTTAAATGAACACTCAGTCGGCGTGTCGGCACCGGAGCTGCCAGCTGTAGTTTTGATGTTCGGGACAATCGCAATTTGAAGTTCGCGGTTGATTTGTTCCACGAACGAGGCAAATTCTGGAGATGTACATATACGAGGTAATTCTGGTTGCGGTGGCACAGCCATATCGGCTTCGAAGGGAACGTGATCCTGGGTGATCTTCAATCACGAGATACAATAGAAATGGGCGTGGGACGTACCAAGAGCATGGTCGCGGCGATCTGAATCTGACTTTCTGGTCCAAAGATAGTGATTACATCGGACGCGGTTTCCTTGTCGGGGAATCGAATCCGGCAATTGGTCTTATTTTCAATATCGTGAATGAAGATACTTTTGTCCCCAAGTAGCGTACGATGGTACCGGCGGGGAATAACCACAGATTCGTTCAGGTAGTCCTTATCCTACAAACATGGACGTCAGGCAAATATCAAGCATCAACAGGGGACCGAACCTTTGGATTCACAAGCTCCATTACAGATTGTTTTAAATTATCAAGATTAATGGCGTTTTTGGCGGGCGTACGTGCCACGACATTGTCGTCGTTGTCGTTATACCCTCCCATGGCGGCAAATTCCTCCGCGTTGGAAAACTTGACGTAGACGCCGTATTTCTTCATGATTCGCTGGATGCTTCTGCCGCCTACACCGATGATGCGTTTATGGTATGACTCTGGTACATGAAATGATATCTCCGCGGGTAATTCCTCTTGAAGTAACGTAAGCCCTTGGAGAATAGAGGCATCGTTGCTGGCAATGTCAATGAGGAAGTTGTAATCGTTGAAAGTTTCGAACTTGATTTTAACGTTGGTAGTCTGCATGATCTTGTTGATCTTGCCATTCTTTTTACCACTGATGAACTCGCGGTGCTCGTTGGCAAGCTCAATTTGGAAGCGAATCTCATGATGAAAGGCCTGGGTGGGATACGTCTCGAGTTAGGCATCATCCGTCGTCCGGGAGATGCACATACCTTGACAATATCCAAATCCATGATCAACGTGACGGCATTGCGGACCTCATGTTCGAGGCCATGCATCTCAAAACACATGCTCTTGAATACGACTTCAGCGCCAGTCGCGTTGGAAACCTGTTTGATGATGGTCGTAACCTGAGCGGCGTTCAGGGTCGGCGGGGGAAGAAGGACATTGAACTGTGCAGGAAGCAGCCAAAAAGAAGCGACATAGAATTGACAAGCCTAATAGGAAGAGTCAAAGCCCGTAACAGCGGAACACGCGGTGCAACCAACCAATTGCATGACGGAGCGAATGGTGCGCTGAATGTTAACTCGGTGGTCGCCAAATACAGTGATTAGACTGGTGGAACTACCGATAGGGGGGAATTGAATAAAAGTTGCGTTATCGCTCATAATGATCTTGAGATCTTCGGCACGGTCGGTCACCATCCAGTCCAACTTCCTTGGGAGTATCGCAGTGTCCCGCGAGATGATGCCCTTGCTCTGATTGCATCAATTATGTTAGAGATTTCAAATAGAAATCCTGACTACAACATGCCTTATTCAGCGATAGTTGCAAAAGCATGTCCCGGGCACGCTGAACTCCGAAAAATTCGCCGGAGATCCAAACGGTGTTTTTACTCGGCCGGAGGGAGTTACTAGGCCCAATGGTGACACCAGAGGCGCCGTCTGGGCCAACAAGGCTTTGCAAGGGAGAAGGAAGATAGATGTTTGTGGCAGTCTCCTCTTGTATGGACTGTAGGACGTGGCGTTTGCGACCAGCGACGATAGCTTGCAGTTTTTGATCAATTTCGCAAAGCTCGGTATGCAAGCCACTCTGTACGGTCAGGTTAAGCGTCAGCGGCAGAGATGAGAATGACCAAAACACACCAGTTCATCCAACATCACTAATAACCGTACGCGCGCAATCTCCACCGAGTCGCCCTGACCCGTGATGACAAGTTCACAAACTCGCTCAGTCTCCAAGCCTGACCATCCAGCACTGCTGCTTATCCCGTCAGGTGGCGTGCGTGTTGAAAGGGACAAAGGGCTATTGACGACGGCGATATGGGCGAGAGTCTGAGAGGCAACCTCATCCAAGCGGCGGCGAACTTCTGGTTTCAAGGCAGGCTTTGATGAAGGGAAATCAAGTAGCTCGGAGCGAAGCACTCTAATCGAGGCTCTGTTCTAAGCAAGATACAGGTAGGGAACTCTTGAAACTATTTCGAACAACGCGAAAAAACACACCTGGATCGGACAATCTTTCAAGATTGTCCCCCGTGCAAACAGCACTTGCTGGTAAGCACCGGAAAGGAGAAAGTTCCACCCTGCGCCGTGGTCTGCGACCGAGAATGAGACATGACAACCCTGAGTGGTCATAGCAAGGACGGCGAGCTTTTGAACCGCCTCCGTATCGAGGGCAGTAGGCGTGACGTGAGGTTCGGTGTGGCCATTATGGTGGGGAGGCTGGAATTGGGGCTGTTGGTAAGGATCGGTTTGGGAGTGTGATGGGAAATCAAGAGGGGGGGTGGCATTGCGAGCATGACGAGGTCTGCGGGGATAGGAGAAGGCGGTCGTATACATTTCCATAGGGGTAGTAGACTCGGGTGGGATGTGGGAGTACGGGTATGGGTGGGGGGATGCAGGTGGGTATTGAAGGATGGGCTGGTATCAGCGATACTTTGGCTGTTCGTTTTGAATGAAACGAGAGGCGTCGAAGGTGATGGAGATGAGAGAAGAGGAAAGAAAGGAGGAGAAACACGGAATCTAATAACAATGCGAGACAAGAGACGAGACTGGACCGGGTGCAAATCAACCCTTTATTTTATTTTTTATTTTTAAAATATATTAACAATTATACACCCCTATCCTCCAAGAAAGCCACCCATTGCCATTGGCTCTTCCCATCCCACCTCCTCCACATCAAATAGCTGGTAATAGCATGCTCCTCCTCGTTTCGAGAAATGTTCGTATGGATTGCCCGCCTGAAGCTTCGACCCACAGCGATAGCAAAAGTGTTGCTTGCACAGGGAACAGGTCATCTATCCCGGCAATGAATTGAGTCCGACGGAACGAAGTTGCGACGGAGATCCGCTTACGTGATTGCAACCCATCGACTTCTCCACGTGAACATGGCAACTGGGGCAGGCCTTCGTGCTCTTCTCGAACCATTCTCGGTTCGCCCGATCTTCTTCATGCTTTGCTACCAGTCTCTCTAGATTCCTCTTCCCATACCTGCATTCCATACTTTTGCGTAGAGGAGAGTCCTCCGACGTTTCCACGTACTCAATGACAAGCCTTTCTGCAATCTGAATTGGGCAATCAGATAAGGGACCATGCCTGTTACTGTCTGTCAATCCCACAGCCGGCATCCACAATTATTACACAACACTTGCCATGTTCTCTTACAAAATGAACAAAAGGAATAATTGCACGAGGGACACGTTCGCAGTCTCACCCACCCAGTCCCGTCTTGGAAATCGGCCCCCGGCGGTTTCGGAACAGGGGTTTGACAGAGAAACATCGGACACAGCACTATGGAAGGGTCTGCAGGCGATCAGCATTCTGATATGCGCAGCTAATGGACTCGCCTGTCTCCGCCGCTCTTTTCTCTCTGAGCCACTTCCATCGCCGGACTTCCTCCTCTGTTACCACTCTCCTCACTTCATCTTCCATAGCCTCTTGTCCGTCTTTGACGCATTGGGGATCAAGGCACCCCACACGTGCTACGGACCCTTCTGCGATATACAAGCTCCAGCCGTCTCTGAGGCAAGCTCGGCAGAAGATGTGACCACAGAGTAATTGCAAACATCGTGACCCTTTCAGAGTCTCGAAGCACACATTACAGGAGTGTGATGTCAGGTTGAATTTCGATGACTGTGTCTTGCTCTCGTAGGCCGTCAGGAAAGGGAGCAACATCTGCGGCGTGGCGTGCGTGATTCTGGAGATTGTGATTGGAATTAATGGCCGGCACCTCGCCCGATGACGCACCTCAGCACACCATCTTGTATAATGTCCATCGAGTTCAGAAAGTCGGCGCTGTGTATCCACTCCACCCAGGTGAATAGGGTGACCTCACCTGGCTGCCACATGGCCCGGAGTTTCTCCAAAAGACGCCCACTACGTGACATCCAAGAGCCAGACGCATGAAAAGAAACGATTTCGGGGGCTGCACGTAAAGGGTACGCAGGTGGAAGAGTGATCTCTAGGAGGATTGGAGGGAGCGACGACAAAAACAAGTGGTGGTCCTGCAATTCTGCGCTTCCACTTCTGGTGACGAGGACGTCCATCGGGTAATCGAGTTCGACAGGAATCTCAAACTTCAGGATACCATTTGAGGCATTTCTGGTGACACAGTCAGGGTAGATGGACTAGGAATCGGAATGCTCGATCAACGCTGCATGAACCCGTAGAGTAGGCCTTACCGAGAGCACCTCCCACTCCTCGCTCTGCTGCTCAACGCATGTGCCTAACTCTTGTTGATCGATAGTAGGCATATCGTGGAGAGTGGTACAGGAGCATTCCAGTGCACCCTGACCTTTTAGCAACTGTCGACCGCAGTACGTCGATGGCTGCTCTATTCAGCGAATCCTCACTCACATAGGAGTGACTTTAAAGGGCAGGTAAACCCATTATGGGGTTAGGAGTATGACTTGCCACTGCACCTGAACGCGCCGTGCTCAGATGGCATATCAAGACTCGGCACAGAGTTTCGTTCGCGCCCTCAGAGCCCAGACAGATCCTCCAAGGCTAGGTGATCCCTCAAAAATCGACATAGCGACCGCAACCTGGCGTGAAACGTCCTTCCATGTCCCAAGAAAAGCAGAGATCATCCTCGAGTGGTGTTTGACGCGTCTCTTGAAGGATGGAACCCGTCAGTCGTGGGTCTCTCTCCTTTCTTTTTCTGCTCTTCCTCATCGATGATTCCAGCGAGTCTAACCCGGTCTTGGATCTACGCTTTTGGTTGCTTCTGCATGACATACTTTCGTCTTTGGGCTCCGGAGGCTCAAAGACAGGGCTTGTCCGAAATGCATGGCTCATATCCCTCTTGAACCGCATGCCGCTGCTACCCATAGTTCTTACTTTGCTATCCAACGCCGTGGATTTGCCTGTGCAAAAGCGGGATGTGATATATCTCAAGTCGTCGGAATCACTCGCACTTGTCTGGTCTCTTGCCGCTCCAAAGTTCTCACTTGATAATTTGCTAGAATGCTTTGGAGCTGTGCTACGAGTCCTAGAAGCGGAGGCTGCGGCATCTGGCGAGAACCTAGGCCTGGTCGCGATATGCACGTCGGTGACGTCTTCCTTGCGCAGTGCTTTGTCTCATTCATCGAATAAAAAAAAAGTTCGTCTCTCACAGTGTAGATTTCCATGCCCTTTATTAATGCCTTATCACAGTTTAGCCAAGTCTTCATGACGAGCCATATGGATGCATGGCTCAACTTTGTATCGAAAGAGAAGCCTGCCTCGTCGCATACATACAAGGAAATCTGTGACTTGGGGGTCGAGTTGCTCTTCAATGCTGACAGTTTCAAACAAATAGCCGAAGCTCCCAGTACAAGCGCTCTCTTCGATGTCCTACGAACTCATATATCGCCATCCTCACCCCATTTACTCTCCACCCTCCCATTCCTTATGGCTGCATTCACCAAGAAACGCCGCTCCCTTCCTCCTTCAGGAGGCTCTTCCGTCACGGACGCCAACTCGTTAGCTATGTCGTTCTTCTCTTCCTGTGAAGAACTACTACATGGCGTTGGGGACTTGCACGAGAGTCAAGTGTGGCACTCAAGATTGGGATTGTTGAAGGTAGTAGAGGACGAGTCGGTGTTCAGTTCAAGGAACGAAAAAACAGCCGTGATTCTGAAGAAAGAAGTCACTGCCTGCATAGAATGCTCAGCCTCGGTATATGGTATGTTCCTCTGGTGATGGTTAAGTGCTCGAAGGTCACCTGGTTATCAGATGATAGTGTTCAGATAGCGGTACAGTGTCTCTGCGTGCTCTCCCGCATAGACCATGACCTTGTGGAAGAATCTACGGGTCACATCCTCTCGACATTTCCTTCAGTCCTTCAGTCACCACCAGGGAACTCCCTCGCCATCCCTGCCCACGAATTCCTTTCCCTCGCCCTTTCGTTTCATACGAAGACGCGTACATTACCTATCCATATATTTCGCTTAATGGACTCATGCACCGTACCCCCTTCGCATATCTCTTCCCTCTCCATACGAGCATCCTATGATGGATTCGTGGCTTCTCCAGCTTTCTCTTTGAGCCATCTAAACAAGCTATCTATGGCGATGCGAACTTTTATTACGCCAGGGCAAACCCTTGACACAGCGAGACAAGTACTTGTTGTGCTGCAGGGGATCTGGGAACGTTTCCGTGACATGGAAAGGAAGGTAGCAGCTGACCATGGGCGGGGGTCGCGCAAAAAGAGACGAACATCTGAAGGTTCTGCGAACACAGGCAGAGAAGATGTTGCCGCTGGAGGTGTAACATTCATGCTTGCAGCACGGATCGCCACCACAGTGTTGACTTCGTTGCCTCTTCACACCATTCCCGAGACAGAGCAAGCAAAAGTCAAAACTGCCGTACGGGAATCAGCCACAGGTTTCATTCGAGACGCAATACTTGCTGGCACGGATGTGACTGTCGTTGAGAGTCAGGACGACGGACGCGACGCCTGGGCAACACAAGTCGTGGCTGCAGCTGCTCTACGGCTCCGGTATATGTTGGAAATGTCTGGGCATGCTCGATATGATCTTGGTAATCAGAATGACTTGGATGATCTGGCCGCTGCAGTCCTCAAAGTTGACGATTGCCTACCGGAGTATGGCGTCGAAATTGTGAGTTCTACGCATTGGGATCTTGCTTGACTTACTCATGGAAAAGACAGTTTCGTTATCTGTTGCAACGTGGATCTCACCGCGACGCCCAGCAGCATCAGGTCCTACTAAACGCCGTGTTGAATTTCTTAGAGTCTCATCTCCCGACACATAGCTCTACACCAAAAACATGGTTAGGCCGTTCCTCTCAGCTGTCATTAGACGAAGATGGTTTTTCATTTGCTGCTGTCGCCCTTTTGCGGCTCCTCTTGGACCGAAATTTAGAGGTTATCAAGTAAGTTCTTTCTGAGGGTTTGGTGCGGGATGAACCATGTTCCCTAGTACGTATGCCTCCTTGGCGCAACAAGAACGCCTCATCAGTCTCTTGCACCTCGCCAATATCGAACCTGGTTACGAAGATCCGGAAAGAGGGTTGTCGTTGGTAACAACTATCCATGAGTGTCTCCATTCGGCAAACTTTTGGGAGCAAGAAAATATCCGATGTGAGATCATTTCCGTCAGGTTTTCAGCCACGACTAATCCCAGCAGCATCGTTCTTTGTTTCTCAACACGCCAGAACGGCCTTCCTGGACGCAGTCGACGTCGCGAAAACACAGAAGAATACGAAGAAGCGTAAATCTGGCCACCGCTCAGGGAGTCAGATGTCGGAAGCAGTGGAAGCATATACTTTTCTTCTCTATCCGTCTCCCGAATGCATTCCGAAGTCCTTGCGGAGCGATTTTCTCAGGAGAGCCGTGGTCCTCGACCTTCTCCTCGGTTCAGATGCTGGTGCCTCCATGCCTCGAGCCTTTCAAGTCATCAGGACTTTCCTTGCTAGAACATTACGTTCCCTAGGTCCATGGGAACACGAAGCGGCTGGACGGTACCTCCACTACCTGATGACCTCACCTGTTCCAACGTCCACGGAACAAGTCACTATTGACCTAGTCCAGGGTCATCTTCGGTGAGCAAGTATTCTCGCTTGATATTCTGTTGATATTGACCCACACCGTAGCACCGCATTCCGAGCAGCTGTCGAAGGTAGCACAGACACAGTGTTCGATGCTATTCAAATTTGTAGAACACAACCACTCGGGGCCTGGCATTTATCGAAAGACCTAGACACCCCACTCCGATGTTCCACGCCGCTGCTGATGGACATTGCTATGGCTGATTTTCCGTTGTCATCGTGAGTTACTGCCGTTCTGTTGCGTAGACTTGACGTGTTAATCCACACATGTCATGTCAGGTTTCCGCCGGAACTCGCGGACCACCTGTCTTCCTTATTCGAACATGTCCTTGACCAGTTACATCCCGTTATTCATCGTTTGGCCTTGGGCGAGGTGACTGAACAAGAAGAGTTATCAGGTTATTCTGACATCTTGTTCCTCTGGAGTCGAGCCATCGTCTTTGGGAAATATGTTGATCAACCCAGTGCGACGTTGTTATCTCTAGGGCTTAGTGATATAATCTCCTGACGGCCCTCCTTTCACCTAATGCAGAAAATCCATCTCCGGGTCTTGGCTCACAGATTATGCAGGCTGTTGGCCCATCATTCCCCTGGAGTTCAAAAGACACAAGCACCGGGAAATTTGGGGGTGCCATACATGCAGTCTTGGTGTCAGAGCTTCAACTGTTTTCTGGGGAAGAACAAGTTCGGGGATCTCATCTAGAACGCATTATCACGGCATACATGGCTTTTGCACGCTTGTCAATGTCCACAGGTGCGCCAACCGAAACGCACACCCTGCTTGACATTGACGTCCTGTACAGAGCGATATGACCTTGACGAGAATATGGCAAAGTTATTCCGGACATTGGATTCGTCAGAATATTCTTCATGTCTGCAATTTACGGTTGAGGCTTTACCTTCAATGGGGATTGGACCAGGTGGTACAGCCCGTCTTATTCGTCTCATCTCGCTCGCGCTGCATAATGCCCCAGAAAGTCAGTTACGTCTCTTGATAAGAATAAGGGATGGCTAACAAAAAGGACACAGGCACGCTGAGGATTGTCCAGGGCTATGTCAAGGAATGTTTGGATATCTTCGTGAACGACACGAACTTCTCCGATGCCCACATTCTTCGCATGCCGATGTTGACTTTCATCAACGAGCTGTGTTCCAAGAGAGTACGTTGTTAGTCTTACCCTGGCCGTTCAAAACCTTAATATCAATTTCTGACAGCCGGCCTCGATCCGGCCGCAGAACGTGATCTCCATCTGGAACCTTCTTTCACGGCTCCTTGCTGGTACGAGGGCACACGACTCGGAAACGAACGTTGCTGCATTTCACGAAATCGTCTCTATCCTCCGTTCCCTCGTTCGCCTGCGAAGAGATCTCGTCGTCGCCACACTTCCGCATCTAAGCAACGTCATTTGTCACTTGCTATTCACACTGCGCAGCCCGCGCCCGCTCCTTGGCGCGAAGCAGTATTCCATCGTCGCAGACTCCTTTCCCATCTGGGTAAACCCATCCTGCCCACTTGGGGCAGAGGAGAGCAAGAACATCTCTCGCCTTCTCACCTCGCTCTCGGCGAAAACCTCGGTTTTGGTGCACGGTACCTCCGCAGAGCTGCGGAAACCCGAGTCGCTCGCGCGCCCGCTGTCCAAACACGTCACGTGCATCCTCCAGGCTTATCTTGAAGCTCTCAACGACCCATTGTGTATTTTACCTGCGGATGTGCGACGAGAATTGCAACCTGGGCTGTTCGTCTTGTGTGAGATGCTTAATGAGCATACGCGAGACGCGCTCATGGTTTCTGCTCTCGATGCCGGTGGGAAGGCAGCTATGAAAGTGCTATGGAGAGAGTACGAAAAGCAGAGGTATATAGGGAAGGGTTGATATTATGCGTGTGTCTGCTTATGGGATAACTTCGACATCGCACGTGTGCATGTTATTTACTTTAAGTGTGAATACATGTCCTTGTACGAATGATGTCCTGTTTTTTCTATAGATCTCACAAAGCCAGCTGCCCTTTTCTCCTCGGCGAGGCTTCGGATGACCCCCAGGAGGTCGCTAATGGCTTGCTCTGTTGTTTGTATGTGCACAACCAGGCGCGAACCTGCAAGTGATAACGGCTCGGGAAGCTTCCTGGCACGTTCAGCAACTTCGGCATAAGTGGTGCCAACTGAGGAGGGATTATAGAAGACCTTGTTGTTTTCGAGTGATATATCGTCATCCACCCCAACGGGTTGCTGAGGGAGACCAAACGTACCATGCACGTTTCCGCCCTCTCAGTGACTTCTACACCGAGTTCCAAAAGCCCACTTTCGAGCTTCCGGGCAAGGTCGTGGACGGCGATCAGTTTCGGGAAATTGTTAGTGAGGGCATAGGCAGCGGAAGCGGCTAGGAAGCCCGTCTGACGCATCCCCCCACCGAAAGCTTTCCTAAACCTGCGCGCGCGCGCGATAAAGTTCTTGCTCCCGATCAAACAAGAGCCAACGGGGGCGCCTGGAAGTGAAGGGGGAGGGGATGGGGCTCAAGTTCAATACGTCTCGGATAACACGCTCTGACCACTCTGTTGTGACTGACCGAGTCCCTTGCTGAAACAGGCACTGATAGAGTCGAAGGGTTCACAAAGCACGTCGAGTGGCGTGCCTGTTTCTATGGCGGTGTGCCAGATCCGCGCACCGTCGAGGTGCGTCGTGATGCCGCGCTTGTGCGCGTATTCAGAAATCCGAATTATTTCATCTTGTGGGAATATCGATCCGCTAAGCGTGTTCTCTAGCTCTATCACTTCTGTGGGGCAACTGCAGGAGAGCTCAGGGGGAAGGTGAAGCAACAGAGAGGGGACTTGCAAATGAATGTCCTCGTCCAGTACGATGGAGTTTTGAATATCTTCAAGAGTCAGGTGGTGCCCTTTGTCCCGAGGTCAGGTGAGGGTAGGCTGACAGTGAAGGAGCAGAGGCATACCGTTGGACGGGATAACCGGGATGACCTGAGCACCGGAGTGATGAGCAAGTCCGCCTCCCTCGCACACGTAGATGTGGGCACGATGATCACAGAGTATGGAATACGGCGGCTGTTTGAGGTGCGTGCGTATGGCTAGTTGGTTGGCCATCGTCCCAGAAGGAACGAACAAGGCGTCTTCCTTGCCAAATAGCCGTGCCATATGTGCTTCGAGGGCAGCAGTATTCGGCTCGTGATAAACGTCGTCGCCGAGCGAGGCCCGGATAGCATATTCGTACATTTCTTTGGAGGGAACTGAGAGTCCCCCGTGACTGCTCAGCCCACGTCCCGCTTAGTATGCTCGAGAAGCAGCATACACATACCTGTCACCGTATCCGCTACGTGCGATAATAAGCCTGTTTTGGATTATGTGATGGCGTGACACTTACAGACGAAAGATCTGGACACGTCCACCCGTTGGCGTTGATTATCATCAACTTGAGTAGGAGCGATAACATCAATCTTGGCGGAGTGGGTGACATATTCTCGTGCTTTCACAGAATTCCTCGTCATCCTACTATCGAGAGAGTTAACTCATAACTCACACTCCGATAAACGAAAAAAAGATCTCGTCGGGGATGCGGGAATACGGATTTGCAGCACCGGCGCTCGGCACGAGTAAATCTTGAATCGCCAGCTTACTCTGCTACCCCTGTATCCGCAGGGTCTGTATCTACAAAACATCACAAAATATTGCAGAATGGAGCTGCGGTCAGTAGATATGCTAGACGGCGTCCAGGATGTCCCATATTCTAAATAGGGCCTACAGGGCATGTTACGGCATCCGACACGTAAAGAACGTCGAAAGGAAGTTTGCCCTCACAGGGCGGCAGATGCATAACATTGACTAGTGATGGGCCTTCTCCCGAGGGCCATTCATTGTGAATACCGACTATGGAAGACAGTTACAGGTGAAAAAAAGGAGGGACAACCATGTAAAATTAGATTTGTCCCTGTTTAATCGTGAGTCGTTTCACGGGCCGGACTGTCCCGGTGAGCCGATTTTCCTTGCAGTCTTGGGTTGCCTTTGGTCTTTGGGTTTATTGTCACTTCTTTCTTCGTAGTCTGTCGTGGGATGACCAACGTAGGACACTGTTTTCCGGGTTTCTATGCGTCCCCCGGCGCTGACGACGTGCAGGCCAATAAAGCTCAGCAAAAACGGGAGCGCAATGCCGAGAAGAACGCGTCAAAGGGTGCGAAGAGCCAGTCCAAATCGAACGAAAAGGCGAAAAATATCATCTGCTCGATTTGTAAACAGCCCTTCGTGAGCTTCTTCTGTATGTCTTTCTCCCCTGGTGATTCTAACGTGTGGTCTTGCTGCAGCTGGTGACCACCAGGGCACCTGCGTACGTTGCATTCTCGGTTTGACTTGGCATAACGCCACTAATACATATCCACGGAACACTCCAGACTCGAGGAGCATTCGCAGAACAGGCACTCCAAGACGATGGAAGAGTGCTTCCCTGTCCCGAAGTAACAGACGATTTCCCAGTGATACCAGCAACACGTATGGCATTAATAAGTGGGATATTTGGGTTGTATGAATGCGTGTACTGTCCTCGCCCGACTGCGTGACGTCCTGAGTGCAGAAATGGGTTTTGCATCGAAAGCGCAATGGAACATAGGCAGTGTGGCTTGTAGCACGGTGTTTCTACAAACCAAATGCACCTGTAGCCCCACTTGCATTCGCGCCAACACTCTGTAGCCGTTCCCCGACCTTTTTGTTTGCCTCGAAAAATTTGGCTACACATCGGTCGATGCAGACGCTCTCGCCCTTGTTGAGATCGCCTTCTGTATACCGTGTGCTGATACACTTGGCGTGGCATGTCCTTGAATAACGGTGTGAGTGGTATAGGGTAGGGTCCGTCCGAGAAAAGGACCTACGAGACAAGGCGATTGAAAATGTCGGTGACCATGTCTAACCTGAAAGACTCGTCAGAGGCAGTCATTTGTGAAGGAATAAGGACCCACTCTTGGATGGCCATCTCCATACGTTCTTGGTTTACCGCACCAGAAGGTGGGCTAGGACCTCGCCCGAACATTGACATGATTTGAAGTTAAGGAGTGAGTGGAGTGGAGTATGAGGTGATCGGGAGCGGAAAAGCGGAAACGGGAGTGCCACGTGAAACGCGCGCTTGGCAAGAGAAATTGCACCGCGCACTGGTCGAGTCCCTCTCTGCAAATTCAATGGGAGAAACGACAACATTATCGGTTCACAGATGTCGCTTTGTAGATTTTACACCCTCTTCCATCACTGCACTCGCGTTTCCACCTTTGCCCCTCCCTTCGATCAAGGGGAAGAAGAAAGCGGCTGCAGTGGACCGCATACCAAAATTTGGCCCTTTGATTGTCGGTCACGCAAATGGTAACGTTGAGATCTATGAGTGGACTGGCTCAACGGAGGCTGTCGAAGCACCTCAAGCTTGGGTCGTGAGGAAAGTACGCGTCAGGTCGTTCAGTCTCTGGAGCATTACACTAAAGCAACCTTTCCCCAGACACTCCCAGGCGTGAACCCATCCAAAGTTGATTCTCTTGCGCTTACATTAAAGCGTCCTGAAGATCTGAATGAGGATGGTATCCCCTCCCTCGCTGACCTTCGCCTATTTAGCAGTGGCGGAGGTAGCCAATTGACCGAGTGGGATATGATCCATGGGACTATACGCGTACGTGACAACCCCACCCTCGTGCGCTCTCCTGACGTCTTCCTCTCTGTTCAGAGGTCATTGTCTTCCCAAGGTGGCTCCATTTGGTCCATCGCTGCCAACCCTGCTTCGACTATCCTCGCACTTGGATGCGAGGACGGTTCCATACACCTTCTGTCTTTGGAATATGATACTCTTCAGCATCTTCGCCGTCTCGACCGTTCAAAAAGCCGCATTTTATCTCTGGCTTGGGGACCGCCGTTGCCGCGGCGGAATGGAGGGTTGCGCACCTCAAATATTCGCAAGGAGGGAGACTCGGACAGCAGCGATGAAGACGAGGATGAGTGGAAAGACTCTTGGGTTGTGGCAGGGTGCTCAGATAGCAGCCTGAGAAAGTGGGACGTCTCTTCTGGAAAAGTCCTCGATAGAATGGGAACAGATAAGATCAGGGGGGAGAGGACCCTTGTTTGGACGGTTGGCGTTCTCGGGTGAGTGCGTGGTCCTTCACTTGTCATGTGGGATGGCTAGTGAACCCACTCAGCGATGGCACGATAATCTCTGGTGATTCTCTCGGCATGGTCAAGTTTTGGGATTCACAGACATGCACTCAACTGCAGAGCTTCGAAGCCCATGGCGCCGATGTGCTCTGTCTAGCGATCGGACTTGTACGCAATACTTGGCGCATCCTTCTTATGTTCATTGACCAATCGTATGCACAGGACGGGACCTCGGTGTACACATCTGGAATCGACCAGAAAGTGACACAATTCTCGTTGATCGAATCATCGTCGTCAAAAGATGATTCGAGTTTACCATCCCCCGCTAGGTGGGTACGAACGGCATCAAAACGGATGCATTCCCATGACGTGCGCGGCTTGTCCATATGGCCGCCGTATACACCCTTCCCTTCACCCTACCAGCGGCCCTTTCCGACTCATGTCGCTCCTCTCCTTGTCTCCGGTGGACTGGACATGTCTATCGCCGTGACACCGGCTGCTCTCCCTCAAAGCATCGCTGCGCATACCACTAACCCTCTCGCGACGAGCGTGATTGCTACATTCGAGGACGCTTACCATAGAAGAATTGCATATTCTTCTGGCACACACGGAACAGTCGGCTTACACTTGGCGAAGGCTGCACGGCTTGTCTTGAGTACGGGTGATACTAGCCTGGCGGTTTGGCGTCTTTCAGAGAAACCGTCGCTCGAGGAAGAACCGCTATCGGGGGAAGGCCCCAGTTGGAATAAAGTGCTTGAGATGAGTCTGCGTGTGCAAACGAATATCGTTGCCAGTGCAATATCAGACAACGGATGTTGGCTAGCCGTCTCTGACGCTTTCGAGGTGAAGCTTTTCTGGTTGCAAGCTGATGTACGTATTTCTCAATTGGCATTGTAATGTAATGTTGTTGACCTTTCCCCAGAAGTTTTCTGCAGATGATTTGAAGCCCAAGCGCGTTCGCGAACTCCAGACATTACTTCAAGAACACCTCCCTGATACTCCGACGCGTTGCGGAGCTTCCGCCTTCTCCTTCTCCCCCGACTCTTCGAAGCTCATAATTGCCACGACGACCGCCATCGTCCTGGTGCTTGATCTTGCGTCTGACTCAACCTCCGCGAGGGTCCTTCGGAGGTTCGACCAGCACAGAAATAGGAGCTTGATGACTGAAGGACGCGCCATGGTCGGGAGACGGCGAACCGGCGACGACAACGCCCACGTAATGGACACATCCGAATCCGAGCAAGACGCCTCTGAGCCCAACGCAGACAACATCCAAATCGATCCCCAGCCCCAGCCCCGGCCCCGGCCCACCACCCAAGGCGAGCCCGTGCCAGCCACGATCACGCGCATGTCCATAAGCCCCGACGGCCAATGGCTCGCAACGACAGACGACCACAGACGAACGCACGTCTTCAACCTCGACGCAGTACAACACCACACCGCTCTCCCCTCCTTCCCGCAGCCCGCGCACGCACTCGCCTTTGCGCCAAGCGCGCCCTCGCTCCTCGTCCTCGGCTTTGCCAATAACACCTTAGAGCTATACGACGTCGAGGCGCGCCAGTTCCCGCCTTGGTCCCGCGCGCTCTGCACCGCCCTCCCAAAGCGCTTCACCCACCTGCACGACGCCATCCTCGGCGTCACGCTTGCACCCGTCGCGCCGGACGATGACGACGACGCGGACAAGAACAAGAGTGGTAGCGGTGGTAAAGACGTCCTTGCGCTGTTCTGGGGCGCGACGTGGCTGTGCAAGGTGCAGTTCGCCGCGCCGGTCGGATGGGGAGGGTTTGAGAAGAAGCGGCGGAGGCGACGCAGCGGAGGCGCCGACCATGTCGCTGAGAAGGATGGGAACGCTTCCGTGCACAACTTTAAGCTCGTCACGCAGTATCGGCAGATCCTACTGGCTGACTTCCTTTCGCCGGGCGAACTCGTGGTGGTGGAACGCCCGCTTACTGATGTGCTCATGAATCTCCCACCAGCATACTACAAGCCGAAATATGGCGCGTCCTAATCCATTTACACAAAAAGTAATTATAAACAATGTACCGTAATAATTCCCAAAAGCGTGATGACAAGCGGTGCGTCGTCGCATCAGAAGGGCACGTAACGCACAGTGTGAGACAAACAAATATTATCCCTGCTAGAGCAAATATTCGGGTGATAGAAGGGGGTATGGATGTTAGGGCTACAAGTGAATTGTGAAAAAAAATGAGTGATGATGCCGCCAAGGGGTAGTTAGTCACGGAATCTAAGGTGGGTGCTCGAGAGTCCGCTTTAGAGAGTCCTCTGCATCTTGCTTTTTGCTCTCCCTATGTCGACGCGCATCCGGTCAGCAATAATAGCATGAAAAAAAAAAAGAACACAAAAACTCACGCAGAATTGAGGAGGGACAGGTAGAGCGTCCAGAATACGCCACAAGTCTGTTGAAATGGAACGCGGTAGGGTAAGGGCATATATCGGAAATTGATAAACTACAAATCATCAATGGTGACCACACGTAAAAAGTTAGTGGTGGACACGAACCTGCGCGGCAGGCCATATCTTCCAGTTGGCCAGCAGTGCGGGCTGATAAATGTCCTGAAATCTACCATGGATGTGTTTCGCGTCGCGGCCTTCCATAACACCCATAGAGCTAAGAAAGATGGAAAGCTACATGTTCCCCGTCATACACCAACTCGACGGGAAACGAGGCCTAGGGAGGAAGGACCTACTCCGATAGGCGCCATGATGATCTGGTCAACGGCAACCCTCTTCGAGAGTGCGGCAAAGCTGGTTGGGCCTTCTCTTCTTGAGCGAAGAGGGAACCTGAACTCGAGATACTGATTCCAGCGGCCGATTAGGGGACCTAGTTACCTGTCATGAGCGCACTCTCTCACTTGGAAATTTCAAAAGGTACTCACTCATGCCCGCCCCAAAACAAAAGAAGCGGAGGGTGCGTGGGACGTCATATCGGAACCCCTCCTCGTGGTCATCTTCGGGTGTAACCTGGAGAAAAGGTCTTCAGCATCACCGGATATGGGATGTGCTGAGACGCACGATCTGTTGTGACAGCTGAGCGACGACGTCGCCGAGGGCAGTCAAGGCGCCGCCTGCAACTGCAAGAGTGAAATGGGGATATGCCTCAAAAGATCGTTGATAAACCCGAGCGAGAGCGATGCTGGACATGACTGAAGTCAAGAAGAATTGTTACACGTGCTGTAAAATGAGGAGTATGCACTCATATGGAGGTGCGATGCGGAGTGGCCGGTGGAGATGCGTGTGGGGTGTGGATCCCACTCAAGGAGAAATACGAGATTACGTTATCCAAATCCTTAATTCCGCAAACGCCGTCTAAAGTGAACATGTGATGCAGTTCTAAACTACGGTTCCCTTCACGACTACCACAATGAGCCCTGGATCAACGTTAGTCAACGGAACCATCTTAATCGGTGGGGAATCAGTTCCGTTTGGATTCGACACCAGTGACAACCGTCATCGACCAGAAAATCTCAACGGCACTGATTCCCCAGTGAAGGTTATCAATACGTACCACCAGTTGGCAATTCATAGTTTTCTTGCCCTATTGTATGCAGAAACCCTCGGATCCAGCCGCAGTGCGCCGTGACAGAAACATCTAGAAATGGTTGACGGCTTTAGTTGGTTTGAAAGCAAGGAACGACTCGGAGCGCACAGGTATCGTCCTTATTCTGGAAAATTCTGTCCAAGGCCAGTTTGGCGCGCCCCTGCAAGTGTTCCTCTGTTTCACGCTCCGCAGTAAACAAGACGTCTTCCGCTTCGAATCCTTCCTCGAAGACAAAGTTGCGGAACTCTGATTCTATCGCCGGTCGTGCCCTACGTTTGTCGCAACTGTGCCTACCATAGTGTTCACGACAGTTCTGAGTCGGAACGTAAGTTAATCGGCCCCGCAGGAATCGTGTGTGATGTTACCTCGAGTATGATGGGTTTCAGGTTCGTCGGAAGGATGTCTTCAAAAGTAAGCTCCAGCGTGCGGAGAGCTCTTGATAGAGGGCTGCAATAGAACGTCTGTGGTACGGGGACGCCGCGGTTTATCTCGCGTTTCCATGCGGCATGGGCATTACGGGCTTGTTCTTCGCCAATGGCAGTGAGTCGAGGATCAGCTGCGACAATCATCATCGTCAAGCAACGGACAAGGTAATCTATAACGCACGTCCCCATGTAGATTTACCATCTCCGTCCAACAAAGCCCATTTCCTTAGATCTTGCTTCAGATAACCCGGATTATAATATCACGACAAATAGTGCATACTCATCCCATGCCTGTCAAGGTCGTTCAGAATGATGTAGCATATATAAACGAGCCTACACTTGCTTTCTGACCGTATTGGGCAATCGCAACGTTGTCTATGCGGATTAGATGGTCAATCGCCGCAAAGATATATTCTTGAAATTTTACACACGGAAGCCTTCACCATGCCTTCCAAGGAACAGAACCTTGATGGTTTCCGAGCTCTTCGAGCGAAGCACATCAACATCGGTCACAAACTGAGACCATGACCTCGAATTGAGACCGAAAAATTCGGGAGTCTATCCAAAAGTTTGAGTCGCTTGCGTAAAATATTTGAACCCACTCTCACTGGTCCGATGACTGTGGATGTGGCATTTGGCTCATCGTAGACAAAAAAGCCCCGGATAGCCTGGAGAGGGCCAGGAGATGAGCGAATGGTGTGGGTTCCACCGCACTTGACGTTACCTCGTATTTTCTCTCAGACATGGCGTCGTGAAGGGAAGTAGGGAAGCGCGAGAGAGAGTGAGCAACCTCAAGTTCGTCGATATCGGTCGAGAACTGATTTAATGACCGGCCGTGCTTCTCCACTCGAGGGATACCACCTACAGCAATTAGGTCATATGGAAGACCCTATTTGGCCTCATGCCAGTGATTATTACGTATCCTGCTGACTGACAAAATAGATTGGCTGACAAACGGTAAGGATCATTTATAAAAATCCTTGGGCTCCTACTACAAAATTTAACAGCTCGAGCCATGAATCTGTGCAACCCAGGTCAACCACGGGATTATATCCCAATCTCTGATCACGCCCTGTGGGTTGTTATCCTAATTAATATTCTTATACCTAATTAACTGCTTCATAGGATCGGCAATCTCAGAACTGCTGCCTTAGTAGGTATCTCTTCTTTACACTACTCTACCTCTAACCTTTCCCAGGTCAGCACCGACGGATCCAGTGAGAATTTACTTGGTCGTACTGATATCCATTGACCTGATTATCATCCATAGTCGAGAGTTATTGCATCCCAAACTTTGACTCTCCTTCCGTATTTGCCCGAATTCTTGATAAGGATAAGGTTTTCATACTCCACTGGGCGCGCTATACCAGCAAGGTTATTCAATCGAATGTTTGACTGTCTAGGGTGGCCATTTCTCGATCTCACCAAAGATTCCCTTTACCACGAAGCAGAATTACCTCCCTAGTTCAAATGTGTGTGTCATTCTACATCGTCTATACAGCTGGCTCATGGTCCCCCCTTTTCCTCAGGTCTTGCAAACCAAGTGATTTAATTCTATCATGACATGTCACTTCGTAATCCGACCTTCGAGTCAATTCCAGATTTCTCAACGAAGAAGGCGTCGTCAGCGTCACGGGTGAGTGGTTGAATGAGTGCAAAACAAGCGCACACAGGATAGACGACTTGATTTCAAGATTTCCTCCCTCGTAACCCAAAGGCGACCGCCCAGAAACCACTATTGCATTGGTTGATCCGCCGCGTCGAGGTTCGCGTTTCCTCTATGTACCACATCGTTTCAGAATTTCCTTAACTGTGTCACCGCAGGTGGTACGCGGCAAGCAATCAATACGCGTCGAATGTGCGCCCGCGTTCCACTATGCGCTCGCTGAGCACCGCACTTCGCTCGTTCCCGATGAAACAATCCCTTCAAACGGGGACGCCGCCGACAAGCAGAAAAAGGTTGTTTTCGAGTCGAGCGATCTCACCCTCGATCTCCGTTACGTGGTGGAATCGATTGACGACGGCGTCCCATCTCCGTCTGTCGAATTGCAGACCCTCGACCTGCGGCGTCAGGGTCATAAAGGCATAGGTATCAGTGCCGATCTGGACTTGATTGAAGGCCAGGTTGTCACATTTGTCCTTTGCACCCCGCCAAAGAAGACGAGGGGACAGCACATTCCCAATCCAACCAACGACCAAGCTCAGCGTCTAGGTGTCTCGTATGACCGTGAGCTAGATCTAGATTCCACTCATCAGTCGGCTTTTCACTTATGACGTTTGACCCGACAGAACTACTCGCTGGGACTACCAACCTCCGCAACAAAGAAGATCCTTTACTTACCAAAGTACTTATCACTTTTTAAGCTCACTCTAGGTTTTGCTCACGTTCCCAAAGAGCCTTCTTCACGATCTGTTGCAAGGCACCAATGACTACTGGAATACCTGGGTCCGGAGGTCCACCTATGATGGCTCTTGGAAAGAAGCTGTTCATCGCAGCGCACTCGCGTTGAAGCTTCTTATCTATGAGCCGACAGGTCCGTCCATTCTGATATCGTTACCAATCGTTCAAACCCCTTGGCAGGTGCTGTGGTCGCCAGCCCAACATTCAGTCTACCCGAGTTTATCGGTGGTACCAGAAACTGGTGCGTTTCTGCAGTGCAGTTAGAGGTCCACCGCCGCTTTACAACGGAGACTTGATACAGGGATTACAGAGCGTCATGGATTCGTGACGCTTCCTTCACGCTTTACGCTTTGATTCGTCTTGGTTTCACGCATGAGGCAGATGGTACTGTCACTATGTACTCCTCCGGAGCCTGATCTTATGTCACCCGCAGCCTACATGGAGTTCATCTATGACAGGTTGAAAGATAAGAACCCCGATGGGTCTCTACAAATTATGTATACCATTCATGGTCAGTTGATCTCGTGCTCCAATCTAAGCATTTCTGACGACTGTCTATGCTCAAAGGGGAGAAGATTTTCCCTGAGAAGGAACTCACTCATTTGGACGGGCATAAGGGTTCGAAGCCAGTCCGAATTGGCAACGGTGCTATAGACCACATCCAACTTGTGAGTATTACTACGTCTGTAAGAAAGAGTTTACACGGCGATGTTTCAGGACATCTACGGCGAATTGTGCGGTCAATTATCATTGCCGAACGCCAACTAATTAGACATTATCAGGATGGATTGTATCTATCTCGGGCAAAAGGTACGCTCTGGCACTGTAGATGTCTCCAATTATTACTCAGACCCTGAAGTTTGGTAAACCCCTGGCAAGTCGATGGTAACCATTTGTGAGATCAGGCTAATGTCCCAACCTCCACTAGTCATATGATAGATGGTAATTGTTGCTCCCGTAATTCTGCCTCGAATTTGCTCATCAATACCTTTGTAAGGGTTGCGGTTCGCGATTTGTGCGTCTTTCCATGACGGTTATTGGGGCGGCTTCCTAAATCTGAGCTATCTACGAACAGGGTGGATTGTATGTCTTTCCGTTTTCATGTCCATACCGCATTTTAACGACATTTTGTTACCGATAGTCGTGGTCGCCCACCGCAATGACCCGGATTTGTGCGTGCTAAACCCCTTCCGTTTTCTGTTCCGTGGTTCGTTACATCACAAGTCTGACCCCCCGTATAGATCGATCTGGTCAGTTCGCAAAAAAAAAGTTCTCTATGATCTCCTCACTAGTCACCTTCCTTGTAGGGAGGTGCGGAACAAAGAGAGACACTTCACAGTGAGCCGTATCTCCATTTTCTTCGTACCTTGCTGAGAGTTTCTGCATCAGTATTCCAAGGTATGCAGTTTAAAGCCGTGTCGAAGTTGGTTAATTTCAATGAATGGCTAGATCATGTTGTGGTACGTATTGGATCCTGCAGATCAGAAGACCACTCTTCTTCATTAGCGCCGTGTAAGGGTTGCAATTGACCGAGGTCAGATTAAGAAGTTTCATTCTCATAACATTGCCTATTTACTTTGTTACTAGGTCTTCGCCTTGCGGACAAGCGCTCGCTCCCTTGTCCTCGCCGCAACAAGTGGCTGGAGGCGCGCGACGAGCTTTACGAGGAAATAATGCAGAAGGCGTGGAACCCTGAGAAGAAGTTCTTCGCGCAAAGTTACGACGATCTCGATGTCCTGGACTCCGCGGTGCTCATCATGCCTCTCGTGTTCTTTTCTACGGCGGTAGGTCGGGTTTCGATCGATATACAGGGGAGGGAGACTTGACCCTATATCTGTCGACCAGTCTGATCCGCGCTTCCGGAGCACGCTGGATGCGATCTTGGAAAGTCCAGAGCGTGGTGGTCTTACAGCCAATGTAAGTCAGGTAGTGCGCCACACGATGGGAGGGCTGGCCCTAAGCACTTGTCATGTCATTGCAGAACCTTGTTTACCGCTACAACACAGCCAAGTCCGACGACGGCGTCGGTGGGGAGGAGGGCACCTTTTGCTTGTGCACATTGTGGTCAGCAGGGTCCTAATTCAATGAAAGTCATATGTCATACACAAGCTCTGCGCACAGGTGCATCGAAGCTTTGACCCGCGCGGGCGAATTCGATCAAGTTGCCCTACAGCGGTCGATCAGAATGTTTGAAGTGCGTGAATCGGGTCACTATGATTGTCGATGGGCTGACACGGGACAGGATTTTCTGCAATACACCAATCATGTTGGGCTGTGCACTGAGGAGATATCGCCAGCGGGCGAAGGGTAAGCGCCCCATTCATTCATGCGGTGTCAGCCCCGTAACGTCCATTCTAGTCTTGGAAATGCTGTGCAAGGCTTCACGTACGTATCGAGACATTCTCGACGTGATGGTCGGCTGATTGTCTCATACAGTCATGTCACGCTCATCTCAGCGGCGTTCAATCTCTCCAGAACCATGAAGAGGAGGGTGTTGTAATGTGGCCAGCGTTGCCGTGCCACGGAGCGAAGACTTGTTCGTTGTCTCTTTCTTGAACTGATAAGGTAGGTGTGAAGGGTGTCCAGGATTCTCGAGACGTTGTAATTACTGTACGAGTGATGATATGAACAAGAACGTGTGGATACAAGGGATATCTGTGCGAAACGTCTAGAGTAACCGGAGACGTCCCGTCACCTCGTTGACCAATTCTACCGGTGCTGCGGAGGAACATGTAAACGAGTTTCGTCATACACAGTCGGACACCTACCAGGTCCAATACCAAGGACAGTCCTCGAACCGGCTGCGACTTGCGTCTTTCCCCTGAATATAGATGGTCTGTGGAGGACTCGCAGGGAACGAAACATCACGACTTACGCATCTTGAATAGAGCGCGCGCAGAGATTCAAGCTCTTCGCAATGGCCTCTAGTTCAAGTATTTCTTCTTCCGAAGATGCCTTGAGAGCTATTTTGGCCTGGCTTTGTGGCATTGACTATGAGACAACGGCGAAAAGGAAGTGGGCTAGGAGCCGCGTTTACCCTGTCATTTCCCAATGGCGGACCAGCTTGGAGGGAGAGTCAGTGGCTCTCCTAGCTAGGATCGAGGGTGTTGTCGAGTCACCTTTGGGTTCTTCTTGATCAACGTCTTGTAGCAGGCAAGCGTCGCGTGTCTGACCAAAATGTAAGGGGGAAAAGGGGGCAGCTCAGGGTTCCTGAAAGAGATGGGAAGGCTAGAGTGTTGGGACGCACCCGCACTGAGCGGCGATCTTGCCAGATGACATGTTCAGATCAGTCCTCACAACGAGTACCTTTTGGTACCACAGGTATGTGCCAACTTTAAATCAAAAAAAAAAAAACTGCGTCTTCCAATATACGTACAAGTTTACAAGGCTGCAGAAATTCAGCGGTCACGGATGAGAGGTCGGCATCGGCATCGGTATCGGCAGCGGAGTCTTCGTCGTCACCACTGGAGATGTCCTCGTCGTGTTCGTCCGCCTTGGCTGGCAGCCGTTCGTACGCGCTCTGTTGTCTGAGTTGCCTCTCGCGATGGCTCGCCCCGAACGCGAATCCCGCGGCAGCTGACGCGATGGAGATTGTTGCTGCGAGGATATCTGTGTCCCAGATTTATAGTGGGTGTGTGAAAACACGTGAGGAAGGTGGAATGGTTGCAAGACAGGAGTCACCAACAGGGCGAGAGTTTTGTCATAAGTTGTATGGTGCGTTGGTGCGGTATAAGTTCGAGTGGGATCACACACACGACGCACGACGATCTGCTTACGTACTCAGGGTCAGCATCATATTTTCCTCCTCCGAACAGTCGCTTCGGGATCCCGTGCGTTAGTCCCTTCTACTCCAGGGCAAGAGCGAGAGAACTCGCTAGCGGGACACTCGCGGAAGTCTACATAGTGCTCTGTCCCCTCCCTACGACAATGTCGGGTCCAGAATCCGCGCCGACCGCCGTACCGCAGGATGGCCTTGCCGGCCGCAAGCCTTTCTCAGATCTGGAGCTCTCGGAACCCACGACGAAGGGCCTAGATGATATGGGTTTCAAGACTATGACGCCTGTCCAGGAAAAGTCGATACCCCCTCTTCTTGCGGGGAAGGACGTGCTCGGTGCAGCGCGTACGGGATCGGGAAAGACTCTGGCCTTCTTGATCCCGGCCATCGAGCTCCTGCATAGGATGAAGTTCAAGCACAGGAACGGTAATGTTCTATAACATATTTTTGTTCTGCCCCATCTGGGTACTAACGCTCTGCACGCACCAGGGACCGGGATTGTCATCATCTCACCAACACGGGAGCTTGCTTTGCAAATCTTTGGAGTAGCGAAAGATCTTATGGCACATCATTCGCAAACATTCGGAATCGTCATGGGGGGCGCGAATAGGAGAGCAGAGGTCGACAAGCTAGTGAAAGGTGTCAACCTGCTGGTCGCAACGCCAGGACGGTTATTGGACCACTTGGAGGTGCGCTAACACACCGGTTTCCGCCAATGCTGCTTGGATTAAGCATGACTTGACAGAACACCAAAGGATTCGTATTTCGGAATTTGAAGGCGCTCGTCATCGATGAGGCGGACCGCATATTAGAGATTGGATTCGAGGAGGAAATGAAGCGAATCATCGCCATCTTACCAAACGGTACGTTTCACCACGTACTTGTCAGAAGATATCCCTCAGTAGAAGTGCAGAAAACCGACAGTCTATGCTATTCTCCGCAACACAGACGACCAAGGTGCAGGATCTGGTTCGAATATCACTGCGACCTGGACCCATCCATATAGACGTGGACGGAGCGGAAGAGACGAGTACGGTGACGACGTTATCCCAGGGATACGTTGTTTGCCCGTCAGACCGACGTTTCCTTCTCCTATTCACGTTCCTTAAGAAGAATCTCAAAAAGAAGATCGTGGTATTTTTCTCCAGCTGCAATTCGGTCAAGTACCACGGCGAGTTACTAAACTACATTGACATTCCTGTCCTCGACCTTCACGTGCGTGCGCGCATCACAAAAAAAAAACATTGTCCATCCTGACCCCCCATGTTTCTGCAGGGCAAACAAAAACAGCAGAAGCGCACGAACACGTTTTTTGAATTTTGTAATGCAGAATCGGGCATCCTCCTCTGTACCGATGTGGCGGCACGAGGACTGGACATACCTCGCGTTGACTGGATTGTGCAATTTGATCCCCCAGACGACCCACGCGACTACATTCATCGCGTCGGGAGAACTGCTCGCGCGGGAAAGGTCGGAAAGAGCCTACTCTTCTTGTTGGAGAGCGAGCTCGGCTTTCTACGATTTCTCAAAGAAGCCAAGGTGCCGCTCAATGAATTTACATTCCCGGCGGATCGGATATCGAATGTCCAGTCACAGGTAAGATTTTTCAAATACTAAACTAGAACGATGGATCTGAGACTGGCTAGTTGGAGAAGTTGCTGCAGAAGAACTACTTTTTGCATCAATCCGCCAAAGACGGCTATCGAGCATATCTTCAGTCATATGCATCTTACTCTCTCAAAAAGATATTCGACGTGAACAAGCTCGACCTAGCCAAGGTCGGGAAGGCGTTTGGCTTTGCGGTTCCGCCACGAGTGAACATAAGTATCGGCGGGGGGAAGGGCGGGACGGGACGGAGTGGGGTTAAGCGAAAACGCGACGACGACGACGACGATGCAGGCGAGGAGGAGAATAGCAGATTAGAAGGCGGTGATGACGTATCACGGAGGAAAGTGGTATCGGAGGAAAGTGAGAGGGCACGACGGATCGAGAGGTTAGGGAAGCGAAAGGTGGAAAGGGAAGTGTACCGAAAGGGTGCAAGGAAGCCGAATTGGAGCCGATGACGGAAACGGAAACATCGTGCCGGGGTCGCATGTCGGAGGCGTGTATTTATTATGTAATCAACATGCCATGCGTGGCCCCCCCGCACGGGTTTAACCCACTTTTCCCTCACCTCACACTTCGCAGTCATCAACCTCTCCCCACTTCTATCTCTCCTCTCCTCTCTTCTTTTTAACAGAACCCAGTAACCTCTTAGCGCTTCCACATGGCCACTACGCAGGCATGTCGCGTCACATTTGTTATCTTTTGAAACCCACGTGTCCTCATCCATTTTTGCTTTGGTTGTGGCTGCAGCACTTCATCTGGGCTGGGGGACATTTCATCCTCTTGGCTTGTGCCCTGAGATATATCTTGGCCTGGATTGCTTTTAAAACACCCTCCCTTTGGTGGTATAAAGGTTCGGTTCTCCACTTTGCTGCAGTGCGGCGGCGTGGCCTGATTGTGACGTGTGGCCAGCGAGTTTCGTTGGGGCGTTCGTCAGTTATACAATCGTCTGCCAGTGAGTGTATCATTTGCCTCAATGATGAGGAAGCCGGATATTAACTTCTACGGGTAGAAAATCACTCGGAGTAAGTAGTCCGAACAATGTTACGTATGGTGTGTGTTGGGTCTCACGGCATGGCAGTCTCCCCAGCCAACTGCCGCATGGGTCAAGCGTGCTATTGGCGACGAAGTGAGTGAATCTGTCGCCTTGTCGCTGTATACACTGACGATCTCTCACAGAATGTACAATATTTCATCCTCGCTTTGTTTTGGCTTACATCCAAACCTGTTGCCTGTATGTTTCCCGTATTTGCAGCGAATGATTAACATCTGCTCACTACTCGGACTCAAGTGGCCCTCTTTCCTTACGCCATCTTCTCCCTCTTCCATGCCCTCACATTCACACGCACGACTTTGATGCCTCAATTCCTCCCACCTGGTCCGCCCGCTACGGCAGGCGGTGCGCCTACTCCACACCCTATCTCGAAGAAGCTCCAAACCTGGGTTAGAGGTATGTTCTTCAACTACCTATAGTCACGGACAACTCACTCACTGAGCGCAGCCAACTACGATACCGCCATGAAAGTGGTGGCGTACACCGAAATCCTTATCCTCGTTCGCGTCATCTTTGGCGCTCTTTTGTTCCGCAACTCGTTCCTCACGCCCATCTTCTACGCGCATTTTATCCGTATGCGGTTCTTCCAGTCGGCGTTCACGAGGGACGCTATCGTCATTGTCACAACGAAGATTGATGGATACGTCAATGGGCCCGATGTGCCGCCTGTGGTTAAGCAAGGTTGGGGGACGGTGCAGAGTTTGATTGGGCGGTGGACTGGTACGACTTTGAATGCCCCTGCCCCCGCTGGTCAGGCTCCGGCTGCTGCCGCCGCCGCTGGAACTCGATAAATGTAATCAGGGGGGGAACGTGAGTGACAAGTAATCTAGGTTATCTCATGTCTCCGCTGAACAGTGATGTTTGGTCATACACTGCTAGTTGAGTAATCTACTAGACAGGCTTTTGTTTCCCGCCCGCTCGTCTAGATGATATGTCCGTGTTGTGGTATATATCCAAAGGGATGCCCCTGTGGTGTTAGTGACGTCAGACGTGGCTTACTTGTGGGGTCGTCTCTTGGAAAGTATTTAATCCGTCTTGGTGTAGAATGAATGTCCTATTATTCCAACAAAAATGACCCATCCCGCCATTCAATCTCCTCTCAACGACTTTATTGCTTCAATCGTCACAGCTGGAACTTCTCTGGTCCAGGCTGTTGTAGTCCTTTTCCATCTTGTTTTGGCATTCGGCTACTTCTGGTTCGATCAGTTTGTGCAGCTCGCACAAACGTGTATCCAAATGGTATTTGGCCTGTTCCGTGGTGTAGCAGGCTTCGTCGTCGGTACGTCAAGTTTGAGAGTTGCAACATAAGAGTGACGCATTATTACTGACAGCCAACTTTTTCGTACTGGTAATTCTTGGTGGTGGATATTACTGGTGGTCTAGTCGGCCTCAGAGCAGTAGGGGCAGAGCGGTCAAGTTGCGGAAGTGATGGGCTAGTACTAGTAGCGAATAGCTGTATTGTTGTAAAGTCAAATTGAACCACGTGCCCATATTTGGGCAAGACTGAACAAGTGGTCTTAACGGCCATGTCACGCATTCCAGTGCCTACACACTCACCATCCCATCATCGTACCCTTCAAGAACCCGTATTCCCCACACAACGCGCCGCGTCACCGTCACCATCCTCTCGTCACAACTCGGCTACCATGTCATCTCTGTCCGGTCACGCCAGCTCCCCAGGAACAAAGAAATTATCGAAGAGAGCTCTTGGTGACGAGGTGAGTATTCGCATGGTTTTTTGGTTCCCGACATGTGTGGGGACGGCTACTAGGATGATGGACACGTGTCTCATCGGCAGTCTTTCCACATTATCCCCATCTCGCATATACATATTGATTCACGCTGGGTTGATAATAACAGGCTCTGCGAAAGAGAATCGAGCACGAGCTGTCTCGCAAGCGGACCGTATCAACCACTCAACAGAGTAACCGCCGACGCGGTGGTAAACTGAACGCTGCCAAAGGCACCGTCGCGGCGCTCAAGCCCAGTCCAGCGCTTACGGTTCCAGACACCATCAGTGTCGCCGAAGCAAGTCAGCTCTGCGCGGCAAAGAGGACCGACTGCGTTCTTGTCGTTGACGATGAGGAGGGATTGAGTGGTATTTTTACCGCCAAGGACCTGGCATACCGAGTGCGCACTCGAGAAACTCTCTTTCCTGTTGTTCAACAGTCTGATGTGTTCGGTTCGGAAAGGTCACGGCTGAGGGTATTGACCCCCACTCCACCTCAGTTAGTCAAGTGATGACCCGTAATCCTATGGTTACGCGGGACACCACCAGCGCAACTGAGGCTCTGCAGCTCATGGTAGAAAGGCACTTTAGGCATCTGGTTGGTGCCATTTCAATTCTGTTCGCCTTCGCCTGACTTGCCATCACAGCCAGTCTGCAACGAAGATGGCAACGTCGTTGGCCTCCTTGACATAACTAAAGTCTTCCACGAGGCCCTGGACAAGGTCGAGCGTGGTTCGTCTGCGTCTGAGAAGCTCTATAGTGCTCTCGCAGGCGTCCAGAGCGAGCTTGGCGCCGGCCTTGGCGCAAACCCCCAGACGGCGGCCATGCTTGCCTACGTCGAAGCCCTGAGAGAAAAAACGGCCTTGCCCGACCTTACGACTATCATGGACTCCCGCACTCAGCCTGCCGTTGTTGGGCCAAGGGCGACTGTTCGTGAAGTTGCGCGTCTCATGCGCGAGCGCAGGACGACGGCCGTCTGCGTCATGGAGCCGACGACCACCCCGGGCGCTCATCCCAAGATTGTTGGCATCTTCACCAGCAAAGACGTCGTTCTGCGCGTCATTGCCGCCGGTTTGGATGCGAGCATGTGCAGCGTCGTACGCGTGATGACTCCGCATCCCGATACGGCGCCACCCACGATGACCATCCATGACGCCTTGAAGAAGATGCACAGTGCGTGCCAGTACTCATTCAAAGTGTGTACGAGTTTTGGTTAACGCGTGCTCCTCTAGTTGGCCATTATTTGAATTTGCCCGTCGTTGAGGAGGACGGTCGACTCGTCGCCATCGTTGACGTCCTGAAGCTGACGTACGCAACCCTCGAGCAGGTATGTTGTAACCCATACTACTGGGCCCTTTTGTATTCACCGATATCCCTATTAGATGAACCATATGACGGCCGAGGCAACTGGCGAAACAGCTCAGGACGCTGAGGGCGGGCCTATGTGGGGGCGCTTCTTCGACTCCATTGGTGGTCAAGAGGACGCCGACTCTGCCTATTCGGGTTCCCATATACCGGATCCACTCAACTCATCTTTTAGCCTTTCGCACATCCAGCAGTCTCCACACTCCGAGGTTCACCCGAACGACTCTGCATCTGTCGCCGATGACGCATCTGCTGTGGGTTATGGTCACAAAGTAGTCGGGAATATACCCTCTATCACGGGCCCGGCCGTTCCCATTGATGATGGTACATATGTCTTCAAGTTCCGCACCCCGAGTGGAAACACCCATCGCTTCCAAGCGCGAAAGGATAACATTGAAAATCTCCGCGACATTGTTAGCGGGAAGCTGACGGTCGATTCGTTCTTCACAGAGTTCAAGCCCGCCAACGCAGATGATCCTGTTCCGGACGCGCTCGACTTCCAACTAGCATATACGGACGCAGACGGCGACACTGTTCTCATGACATCCGATACCGATGTCGCAGACGCCGTGAAGATCGCGCGTAACGTGGGGGTCGACCGCGTTGTTCTCACCGTGCAAGGTGGACGAGGTTGGGCCGAGGCAGGCGCCGGAAAGAGCGAGGCCAAGGCCGCGGCCGCGGCCGTTGCTGCTCAGGTCGAAATCAAGGAAGTCGAGAAGACTGAGGCTGCTCCCATTGAGGCTATACAGCCCAAGCCGCCAACTCCCGCCCCACTACCACTAGCTGACGAGATCTATGGGATTCCCCGTGACTTATTACTTCCAGCGAGCGTTGGTGCTCTCGCAGTCGTGATTATCGGCGTGTTCACCATCTCGCGCTTGACGAGAGATTAGATTGTCAAATCGCAAGATGATCGAAAATGTGGTTGTGAATTCCTTCTTCCGAATCGATCTTATTCACATATGCGCGTTTCGCACTCGTCCTTTTTGCTGTTATGTGTATATTGGATACCTTGCTCGCTGAATGCGTATGCGTCCATTCGTTCCATACCTTAGCTCGTACATACTGAATAGACATCCCGAGCACGAAAAGTTTATTTGTGTGATGATGACGTATCGCTACACGTGACGGATTGTCACTGCCCTCCACACGACGAACTCAAGGCACAAGCCAGACAAGCGCATGTGCCTACTGCACGGTTGCCAATAGCCAATAGCATGGCCAAAGCCGATCGTGATGACGCTCTCAACACGCTAGTGCGCATCTCTCTTCTATGGCTCAGAGAGGACCGGAACTTAATTTGAGCAGGCGTCCAGGCTGTTCGCCGCAATGCTGGACGACATCGTGGTCGACGTCGCACTGCAGTCGCACCAAGAAATAGCGCGGACCAGGAGGAAGTGCGACCTCTGCCACACGCAGTACGT
>Ga0209488_10000339_pt1 | contig 38167 bp, 33 predicted proteins | sample Rivendell_Oct201_8_FD_188349 | JGI IMG/M metagenome (GOLD analysis project Ga0209488, IMG submission 188349) | Vadose zone soil microbial communities from the Eel River Critical Zone Observatory, Northern California, USA -... | ecosystem: Environmental > Terrestrial > Soil > Vadose zone >...
CCGCCCACTGTTCCCTGGGGTGAGTGGTGGTTCTCTCCACCGACGTTCCCGCGCTCTTGGCGGGCGACGCTCAAGATAAAGCTCGATCATTGCGGCGATATGGCGGCGATATTGTTTTTTGTTGACGTTTGGGCTCGCCGTTCGAATGCCGCGCCACGCTGCGAACGGTCTCCTATTTGACATTTCACTCTGCATTTTAGAGTACTTGACGCGATACAGCGCGCTCACTTAAGCTCGATTCATGCAAAGACCAACCGCTGTATTTCCGATCCAATCCGAGGCTCCGGCGGCCATCGAGAGCCGGGCGCTCGGGACCCTCGCCTACATCCGCGCGTCCATCGAGTCGTCGAGCTCGATGGATGTGCCCGGCATGGCCGGCATCGTCATGGGCATCATTGGCGTTCTCGCGGCGATTGTGGTGTCGCTGCCCCGATGGGCGGCTCATTGGCTGGGGATATGGGTGGCTGCCGCGGTCCTCGCTCTCGTATTCGGCGGCGCCCTGGTGGCGCGGCAGATCGTGCAGCGTGGACACACGCGCTACTTGGGACCGGTCCGAAAATTTCTGCTCTGCCTGTGTCCCGCGCTTCTCGCGGGCGCCGTGCTGACTCTGGTCCTTGGAACGGCCGGCGAGACCCACGTCATCCCGGGCATGTGGCTGCTGCTCTACGGCTGCGCGGTGCTCTCGGCGAGCACGGCGACGGTCGCCGGGATCGCGCGGCTCATCTCCATGATGGGCGGCTTGTTCGTCGTCCTCGGATTGATGACCTTCGCGCTGCCCGTGACCGCCCATACGGCGATGCTCGGGTTGGGTTTCGGCCTCCTGCACATCATCTTCGGCTTTTTGATCGGACGCCTGACTCATGGCTAAGTCCGGCGCCATCAAGCGCAGCGAGCCGGCTGGGCCGGCCGCGGGCAAGGCATCGCCGAAGCCGGCGGCCGTGCCTCGTCCGCCGCATGGAAACGAAGACGCGGGATTCGATCGCCTGATCTACGAGCGGGTGCGCCTCGGCATCATGAGTGCCCTGGCCATGAATGAACGGCTCACCTTCAACGAGCTCAAGTCCTTGTTCGACGTGAGCGACGGCAATCTGAGCGCCCATGCGCGCAAGCTCGAAGAAGCGGGCTATGTGGTCTGCACGAAGTCCTTCGAAGCCCGCCGGCCGAAATCGGAATACCGCATCACGCCGATCGGGAAGAAGGCGTTGCTGCGCTATCTGGAGCATATCGAGGCCGTCATCAAGGCGACGCGGCGTTCATAAGCCGATGCACGTCGCGATCATCATGGACGGGAATGGGCGCTGGGCCACCCAGCGCGGACTGCCGCGAACCGCGGGGCACGTGGAGGGCGCAAAAGCCGTGCGCATCGCCGTGGAAGCGGCGGCGCGGGCGAAGGTTGAGATACTCACGCTGTACGCGTTCTCGTCCGCCAATTGGGCGCGCCCCCCGGCGGAGATCTCGGCGCTGATGCGTTTGTTCGGCCAGTATCTGTTCACCGAGACGCGCCGTTGCGTGGAGCAATCGATTCGGATCAATGTGATCGGACGGCGCGACCGGCTCGGCGAGAACCTGCTTCGGTCCATCGAGCAAAGCGAGCGATCGAGCGCGGCGGGCTCCGGCATGCTCCTGCGAATTGCGGTCGACTATTCGTCGCAGCACAGCATCATGCAAGCCGCGCGGCGCGCCGGGCGCGATTCGGAACTTACCCCTCAGGACTTTCACCGCCTGCTGCATGAAGTCGATCATTGCGCCTATCCCGCATCCGAGGTCGATCTGCTGATTCGCACAGGAGGCGAGCGGCGCCTCAGCGACTTTCTGCTCTGGGAATGCGCGTTTGCGGAGTTCCATTTCAGCGATTGCCTTTGGCCGGACTTCGATGAGCGGCAATTTCGCTCCGCACTCGAGGACTACGGGGGCAGGCAAAGGCGCTTCGGCGGCCTCAGCGTGACACACTAGTACTTGGCGCTGCCCGGCGCATACAATTCGCTGTGTGGAATACACCGAGTTAAGCACACGCATTCATAGTCACAAGCCGGGCCACGCGCTGGCGCGGGATTTCTACACCGACCCTGCCATCTTCGAGCGCGACATGGAGCGCATGCTGCTGCGGCATTGGTTCTGTGCGGGCCATGTGAGCAGTATCCCCCGCGCCGGAGATTACCTGGTGGTCGATCTCGGGCCGGAATCGGTCATCGTCATTCGCAATTCGGCCGGCGAAGTGCGCGCCTTGCTGAACGTATGCCGGCATCGCGGTTCGCGCCTCTGTGCCGGGCGCTCCGGTAAGGCCCGATCTGGACGGCTGACCTGCCCTTACCACGCGTGGACCTACGATCTGGACGGCAAGTTGCTGATCGCCCGCCAGATGCCGGAATCGTTCAGGCGTGATGACGTGTCCCTGAAAACGCTCCCGGTTCGAATCATGGAAGGACTGATCTTTACGACCTTCGCCGAGGATCCGCTCGATCTTCGCAACGCTGCAGATGCGCTGGCCCGATCGGCCGGTGTCCACGGCTGGGCAACCGCGAAGGTCGCGCATCGAGAACTTTATTCGATCAAGGCCAATTGGAAACTCGCCGTTGAAAACTACATGGAGTGCTATCACTGCACGCCGGCCCACCCGGAATTTTCCAAGCGTCATGTCTACGCCCGCCCGGCGGAACAGAGCGTAGAGCTGGAGCGCGCGGGACGCAGGCGCGCCGAAGCGCTGGGCATCGTGGTGCCCGACATCGACCAATATGGATGTCTGGCCGGAACAGGCCGGGAGTCCGTCGCCGTCATGCGCAGCGCCCTGCACGACGGCATCGTCAGCGCCACGGACGACGGCCGATCGGTCGCGCGCTTGATGGGCGCGTTCTCGGCGCCTGACGGCAATTCGACCTACTTCGATATCGGCCCGATCAGTGATTTTCTCGCGTATCCGGATCACGGAGTCGTCTATCGATTCATTCCCAAAACCGTAGACCATACGGAGATGGAAGTGATTTGGCTGGTTCATCAGGATGCCGTCGAAGGCTTGGACTACGACGTTGACCGCCTCACCTGGCTGTGGAAAACCACCAGCGCCGAGGACAAGAAAATCGTCGAGATGAATCAGGCCGGGGTGAACTCGCGGTTCTTCGAGCCCGGCCCCTATTCCCTGCAGGAGACTTACGCCTCGCGTTTCGTCGATTGGTACCTCGAGGAGTTGTCTGCCGACACGCGGCCGTCCTGAGGTACGGTTCAGCGAGGTCATTGAACCCGCGACACACGGATTTTCAGTCATTTTTCGGGGGGACCGTCGGCTCGGCCGTACACTGCTAGAATGTCGACTTCTTTCAAGGTAAGCCCATGCTCCTTTACGTCGATGCCAATTTCGCAAGCCCCTACGCCCATTCTCAAAAAGCGCCCCCCGCTGATCGGATACTGACCATCGATCGGCACCCATGCTCAAATCCGATTCGAGGGAGCAGCCATAGTCCCCGCTGTGATCAGTATCCCGCAGGCGTGCAATCGATGACCGGCAGCTGCGCCTCGATCACCGGGGTGCCGAGCGACGGAGCATTGTCGAAATCGAACAGATCCTCGAGGGGGCTCGCATACTGGTCGCGCAGTGTCAGGTGAAGACGTCCGGTGCCCCCGCTCGCCTGATCGTTTAGGAAGCGCTCCTCGATGAACGCGAGAATCGATGCGTGGTCGCCGACCGTGTGCGAGACATAGTGCGCTTTGGCGAACGGCGAGACGACCAGGAACGGAACGCGGAAGCCGAGCTGATCGAAGGTGGCGCAGGCGTTGGGGTACGGACCGCCCAGATTCTGGGCTAGCGCGGGACAGAGCGACTCGGCGTCGGGCACGCTGGCATTGCAGGCCGCGCCCGCGCCCGGCTGCTCACTCGCAGGCGGACGCGAAAGATCCGCGCATTGCCCGGGAAAGATACCGTCGGGAGTCCGTGCCGATCCTTGCGGTGCCTGAGGCGGCGACACATGGTCATAAAAGCCACCGTGCTCGTCATACGTGATGAAGATGACCGAATCCCTCCAGTAGGGTCCGCGCCGGATCGCATTGACGACACGCGAGACGAACGCCTGGCCTCGCTGGATGTCTTCGGGCGGATGCTCGTCGTCCCGCGCGTCGAGGAAGGACACCTGAGGCAGGGACGTCGCGCCGGAAGATCCTGCGGCGACGGTGAGAAAGATCTCGACAGACCGGAAGTGGGGGTCTGTGGTGCCGCTCGGTCGGCGAAAGACACCCGCTTGTGGGCCGACCTCGTAGTAGTCCGTCCAGGTGATACCGCGGCTGTCGAGAAGATCGAGGATCGTGCCCGTACCGGGCTTGAGGCCATCTGGCGGGAGGTAGCTCACGTCCCCAGTCGACACGTGGCCGAACGAGGTGGCAGCCAGGAGATAGAACCGGTTGGGCAGCGTAGGTCCAATCACTGAGGCGAAGTAGCGGTCGTCGATCGCGAATTTCAGTGCCAGGTCGTAGTAGAAGGGCAGATCGACCTGCGTATAGAACCCCATGGTCGGATCCTCCGTCGCCGTCTCGATGCCGCGGTCCGGCTGATACAGGCCGTCGTTCATTCGCACGAAGCCGTCGTTCGGTGAATCGGTGAGGGTCGCGTTGGGATCCTCGAAGTTGGCCTCCAGGTGGGAGTCGCGCCAGGCGTGCGCGAGGTCGGGGATGACACAACGGCTCGGGTTATGAAACGCCGTCGCCGCCAGTCCCGCATCCTCCGGATTCGAATTCACGCAGCTGAGATTCCCGGTCGAGCTCGAGGTGCAGCTAAGGCCATCGACGCAGCCATGGTCGTCCGGCACGCAGCCTGAGGAGGAACGGTGGTACGGCCCCCCCGGAACAAAGGGAAGCGCTCCGAAGTAATTGTCGAACGAATGGTTCTCCATCATCACGACAATGATGTGATTGACCTTGCTGATCCCTTGGGCCGCGGGCGGCGTTACCCGATCCGAGCCGGAGCATGCGGCGAGGGTCGCGAACACCGAAAAGAGGAGGCCGTGGTGCTTTCGCGTGGCGAAAGCATCCCACTCATCCGGCCGGCCGCGCCAGTCAGAATTCTGCATCCAGCGTCACCCAAGATCGCCCGATCCAAGCATTTACGTAGTTCGAACCAACCGTCAGGTGCTGGTGCTGGTGCTCAAGAGCATTCCAGATTTTCAGGAGAGCCTCCCGTTTGGGTAGCAGTCTGTCCCGGAGCCCTCGGTGGGTACGGCGGTCGATGTTTCCGACGATTACCCCAAGGTCCTCTAGACGGAGTGACGATCTTATCCGAGCCCTTGCCGCCAGCAAACCAGCGTGACGGCGTGATCATTTAGTAGCGCTCCTCTTGACGTTCATTCAGAAAGGACTATCATTTCAGTATAGACAGAAATTACGGATATTACATATGCGCCTCACGCCCGTCATGCAGCGATACATTGTCCACTGGGGAGAGATGGGCAGCCGTTGGGGAATGAACCGCTCCGTGGCGCAGATCCACGCATTGCTCTATCTATCCCCCGAAGGCCTGCACGCCGACGAGATTGCCGAGACGCTCGGCATTGCCCGCTCAAACGTCAGCGTCGGCTTGAAAGAACTTCTTGGCTGGAACCTCGTCCAAATCACCCATTCCTTGGGTGACCGGCGCGATTTCTTCCTTGCGCAGCACGATCCCTGGGAGGTTATCCGTGTCATCATCGAAGGCCGCAAGCGGCGCGAAATTGACCCTACCGTGACGGTGCTGCGCGAGTGCGTCGCGCAACTGAAATCCGACTCAGAGACACCGACCGCGGTTCGGGAACGGCTCGCCGCCCAACTCGAATTTCTCGAGACCGTCACGAGCTGGTACGACTCGATTAAGACGCTGCCGCGCAAGACGCTCCTCAAGATGATGCGTCTCGGCCACCGAATCGCCAAGGTCATCGGCGATTAGGGCCTCGCAATGAACGGCATCGCCTCCACTGTCGCTCGCATCGCCTCCCAGAGCCAGTCGGTGCGGAGGCACTACGGCCTTGAGTCCGTGCTCGGCGAAGCGGCCTGGGCCCGCCTTCCGCAAGCGGTCCGCGAGCGCTTTGGCGAACCCCCCGTCGTGGTCGACTACATCGGAGAGTTCGACGTGGTGCGGGCGAGCCGGCTCGGCCGCATGCTCGCATTCATCTGTCGGCTCTTAGGCACGCCCGTCGTTCCGCGAACCGGCCTGCGCGTCCCTGCGATCGTTCATGTCGGTCCCACCCGGAGCGGCGTTGCCTGGAATCGCGAATACCGCTGGCCGAAGACCCAACCCTGCCTGGTGCGCTCCACCAAAATCATAGATTCCCGCGGCCACCTCGTCGAACGGCTGCCTGCGCGCCTATGCATGCCCCTAGACGTCTACGAACAGCGCGGCGTCCTGCACTTTGTCAGCCGCGGTTATTACTTCGATCTTGGCAAGCGCTCCAGTGGAGGCCGGATGAAGCTGCTGCTTCCCAGCCTTCTGTCGCCCGGCACCACACACGTCGAGCACATTGATGAAGCCAACGGCTGGTTCCGCTTCACCATGACCGTCACACATCCACTCTTTGGCGAGATGTTCTATCAAACGGGCCGCTTCAGAGCGGCAGGAGAGCAGTCATGAGCCTTCTCTATACCCTGATGGTCGTCCAGGCACTACTCGGCGCATTCGACAACCTATGGCACCACGAAATCACCGAACAGCTTCCCAGTAAGCGATCGGCCGCCCCCGAACTCGCGCTCCATGCAGCAAGGGAATTTCTGTACGGCTTTTTGTTCTTTGCCCTCGCCTGGTATCAGTGGCACGGCGCATGGGCCGCGCTGATCGGGGCGGTGTTTGTAGTCGAAGTCGTCATCACGCTCGCCGATTTCATCGTCGAGGATCAGACGCGCCATCTACCCAAACTGGAACGCATACTGCACACCCTCCTCGCGATGAACGTGGGCGCGGTGCTCCTGGTTCTCGCGCCGATTCTTCATCATTGGTGGTCCGCGCCGACCGCCATTCATCCGATGGCGCACGGCGCGCTTTCGTGGGTATTCACAGTCGTTTCAGTCGGCGTCTTCGCCTGGTCCGTTCGCAACGCCCTCGCCGTCCTGCGCCACAGTCGCCCCCCGGAATGGGTGCGGAATCCGCTCCAGACGCTGACAACCCCTTCCGGGCGCACCGTTCTCATCACCGGGGCCACCGGCTTCATCGGCGGCCACCTGGTCCGCCACCTCCTGGCTCGCGGTGATGCCCTCATCGTGCTGACCCGAGATACCGAACGGGCGCTCGACCGCTTCGGCCCGCATGTCAGAATTATCACAGACCTCAAGGTGCTGCCGGCCGGCACTCGCGTCGATGCCATCGTCAATCTCGCCGGCGAGCGCATTCTAGCGCTGCCGTGGACGAGAGCACGCCGCAACGTCCTGCTGCGCAGCCGCTTGGACACCACGCGAGCAGTGACCGATCTTTGCGCCCGGCTCGATCGACCGCCGCGCGTCTTGTTGAGCGCCAGCGCCATCGGCTACTACGGAATTGGGCACGACGAACTTATTGACGAGCGCGCAGCTCCGCAGTCCACATTCCAATCTGAGCTCTGCCAGCAATGGGAGGCCGCCGCTCACGCGGCCGATGGACTCGGCGTCCGTGTGGTCACACTGAGGCTTGGGCTCGTCCTGGCCCGCGACGGCGGCGCGCTGCCGTCCATGGCACTGCCGGTACGCTTGGGACTCGGGGCCATCATCGGCTCCGGACGACAGTGGGTTTCTTGGATTCACATCGACGATGCGTTGCGACTGATGGAATTCGCGCTCGGGAATCCGGCGATGCGCGGTGCCGTCAACGCGGTTGCGCCGGTTTCCGTGAGTCACGTCGAATTTCAGCGCGAGCTGGCCCGCACACTGCACCGCCCTCTCTGGCTGCGCATCCCCGTTTGGGTCCTGCGTCGCACGCTGGGGGAAATGGCACAGCTTCTCGTGGACGGGCAGCGCGTGATCCCGCACCGGGCAGCCACGGCAGGCTTCGTGTTTCAGTATCCCGAAGTCGGCACCACCCTCCGTCAGCTTGTGGGCCGCTCGCCGCTTAAGAGTGTTCTTCGCCGTCAGTCCGTCTACTACAACGGCGCATGCCCGGTGTGTCGGACCGAAATGAGTCACTATGCGAGGCGCTGCCAAGCTGCAGCGGTGCCCGTGACATTCATAGACTCATCGATGAGGCACGACAATCTCGCTGAATACGGTCTTCGCCGTGAACATCTCGAGCGAAGGGTATACCTCAAGGCCGCCAACGGACAGGTCTTGAGCGGTGTTGCCGCGCTCACAGCCCTCTGGGCACAAACACCTGGTTACCAGTGGCTCTCAAGGTTAGTGAGCCTGCCGCTCCTGCGGCCCGCCGCCGAAGCGCTGTATGACCACATCGCGGTGCCGGTCTTGGCGGCCATGGAAAAGTGGCGCCGCGCCGAATCGCCTCATCACGGGCGGATCTTGGGCTCTTGAGGGGCCCAAATGGCAAAATTCGCCGTTGACCGCGGATGAATTCGTTCGATCGTCCGGTCTGTCGCTAAATCGCGTTGAGCTCGCCACCGCCGAAGTTGCTGCGCGCAGCGCGTAACCTCGGCGCGCCCGCGTTCATTCAGCGTCGAGGAAGGCCGACACGTCGTGCAAGAAGGCATCCATTTGGTCGACGAAGCTCATATGTCCGCTGCGTCTAAGTACGATCACTTTGGAACTCCGGATAGCCGCATGAGTCTCGTCCGCCGTAGCAGTGCTGACCAGATCATGATCGCCCAGAATGATCAAAGTCGGCATTTGCAGATTGCGCAATGCCGGAACAAAATCGAAGCCCGCCAGATTGCCGTCGATGTGGAAATCGCCGCGGCTCCCCCACATTTCGTTGAGCACGTCCCACCCAATGGAGTCGCCATGGTCGTCCCACTGCGGGGGTCGACTCACGTACTCATAGGGCGCCTCGGCCTCATCCGCCAGCTTGCGATATTCCGGCAACTGAGCACCATCTGCGCCGACGATGCCCTTGAGTTCCAGGGCGTCGATTTGCGCGCGCAATGCGGGGTCGAGCGAATCCTTGACGAGCTTGAAATCCGCGTTGACCCGCGACGCGCTCGAGCCCGTGCCGGCGAGAATCAGCCGTCGTACGTTCGACGGATATTTGATCGCATAGGCTTGCGCCAGTATCCCGCCGAAGGAATGGCCCATGATATCGACGGTTTTCAATCCAAGTGCGCGGCGCACGGCGTCCGCATCGCAGGCCATGCTATCCAGCGTGTAACCTTTGAAATTGGCCAGCCGCTCGGAGCGCCCGGAGCCGCGTTCGTCCATGAAGACCAGGCGATGATGCTTGGCAAGCGGCAATAGATAGGGCAGAAAATATCCGTGCGGGGTGCCAGGACCGCCGTGCAGGACCATGAGCGGCCGCCCTTGGCCGATGGTTTCGTAATAGACGATTGCTCCGCACGCCTCCACGTAACCGTCGCGTTTTTCCAGCAGCGCTGGGGGCTCGGCGGCGGCGCAGGGGTAAGCCAACGCACACCCGGCGATACAGATGGTCAGCGCCAGAATCGTGGGTCCGAATGACCCATTGCTCGAACACCGGTGGCTCACGGAGCGGCTCCTTTTACTTAGAAATGCATCTTAAGATCGATGCCTACCGTACGGGGCGGCGTCGAAATCCGGGTCGTGAACGTATTCCCGAAGCTGGATGTCGTTCCCTCCAGGATCTCCAAGATGCCGTTCGAATTCGTAAGATTGTGCCCATAGAACGATACATCGTAATGTCCGGTACGCACACCTACCGCGGCCTCGAGCGCGCCATACGCGGGCCGCACGGCGTTGTAGCCGAACCCCGCGGGCACATTGCCCAGGTGACTCCAATCGAGACGCAGATACCCGGTATGATCGGCGATCACCGCGGTATATTCGCCGCCGAGATTGAATTTCTGCCGCGGCACACCGGGCACCGCTTGTCCGGCCCGCGCCGCGGCGGCTTGCAGAAACGGGGCATCGATCGAGGTGAACTCGGCGTGATCGTAAGAGCCGCTTGCGGTCAGCAAAAGCGATTCGACGGGTTTGAAATTGATCTCCGCCTCGACCCCCTTGCTCCGCGCAGTGCCTACATTCGCAACGAATAAGTAGCCGCAGCCGGGGTCGGTGACCGCCTGCTGCACGTTCTTCCAGTCGATTCGGTAGGCGGCTAGATCAATCGATAGTTTGCGGTCCAGGAACTCCAATTTCGTACCCAGCTCGTAGTTCCATACGGTGTCTGGCTGATACAGCGACGAATAGGCGTTGTTCAGCGTACAACCGATTCCCGTAGGAAGCCCGACGTTGGGACCGCCCGGCCGGTAGCCGCGCGCCGCCGTTGCATAGACGGTGGTGTCGTCGAGCGGGTGATACGTCAGCACCAGGCGAGGACTGTTGCCGCTCGCCTTTGCATGTACCAAGGGCTGACTGGGAGCGGCAAGAACGCCGCTCTGTACGTTTTCAAGGCTGTCGCGTAGTTCGTAGTAGCGTTCACCGGCGGTAATCTCGAGGCGCGGCATGATCTTGTAAGTCAAATCCACGAAGACCGCCGTCTGTTGATCGATCACCGATTGGTCAAAGCTATATAAATTCGGACCGGTCGTTTGGCCTATGGCGCCGGCAAACGCTTCGCTGTTCGTCGACTCCGTCGAATGCTGGCGGTAGTGACTGAAGTACGCGCCGCCCACCCAGCGCAGAGCTTGTTCGGTTGGAGACGTCAAACGCAGTTCCTGAATGAAACCGGAGTTATGCGACGTGTCGAAATCCGTGCTGGGATAGTTGGGCGGATAAGGAACGCCGAATGCCGGCGCGAGATTGGCCCAAAAGAGCGTGAAATCGCTCTGAGTCTGCACGTCTCGAGAGAGTATTGATGTCGAGGACATCAGCGTAGCAATGCCGAAGTTGTAGTCCACTTGCAGATTACCGACTTCGAGGCGACTCGCTTGCGGGCTCGGGTAGGTGGCGGCAGTGGTAAATTCGGGCAAGTTGCTGAAGTAATCCGAATTGTTGCGGGCATCGACTTCCGAAATCATGAAGGTGGGCTTGATGGTCAGGGCATCGGTCGGCTTCCACAGACCGATGATCCGACCGCTCTTGAGATCCACATCGTTGATCCGTCTCGCCGTCACTGGGAGGTCAGGATGTGCAACAGCGTAGTCGCCGGGGGCCGCTTGATTGATGTAACCCGGTACATGCTCGAAGGCACCTACGACACGGACGGCGGAATCCGCTGTTAACGGCAAATTCACGGCCGACTTCGCCAGATATCCTTCACCGCCGCCGTCCATGCTCGAGCCGCCGACTTCCGCGTTTACGGCGTAGGCGCTCGGGTCGGGCTGAGCGGTCAAGATCCGCACCGCGCCGCCCATGGAGCTCGAACCGTAGAGGGTGCCCTGCGGGCCGCGCAGCACCTCGACACGATCGACATCGAAGAAATCGATGTCCGGCGCACCGGCATAACCGTCCGTGCGGATGTCGAGCGGAGTCTCGTTGACATAAAGCGATACCGCCGGTTCGAGTCCGTAAGAAGTGCCAAGCCCGCGGATTGTCAACGTGGTCTCTCCCGGACTCAACACGTCGAACGATAGACTGGGAACGTACGCCGCCAGATCCGCGTTACCCTGCAGGCGCATCTGATTGAGCGAATCACCGCTGAGGGCGGTGATGGCCGCCGGCACGTCTTGAAGGCGTTCGGCCCGACGCTGCGCCGTGACGACGATCTCATCGAGCGCGTCGCTCGAGGCGGCCATTGCCAAGGAGGTCGAGGTGATGAGGCCACCCAGAATGATCAACGCGTGAGGAGCCTTCATAGATCTCCCGTGAACAAGTTCCAAGGTTCTATTGCTCGAACGGGTTTCTGCGGCCTACGACGCGCTCATAGATGTCGCTGTTGTAGCGCACACCCGCATGCCGGTCATAGCTGAAAAGAGCGATGACTCGCGGAACGCTGCCGGACACCGGCGGGACGCAATGCAGCGCGCGGCGGCCGCAAAACAGGAGCAACGTTCCGGCCTCCACTTTGATCGACCGCACCGCCTCTGACCGGCCGTCGAGTGCGGCGGCAACCCCGGCGTAATTCTCATCGCGGTCGTCTCGGATATTCGGCGCGAAATCGAATGTACCGCCCGCATCGGGCGCCTGCAGCAAGATCGACACCACGAAATCGTTGAGATCGAAATGCCAACCATGGTTGTCGCCGTCGTACATGACCGTCGCTGTGCACCCCATGACCGGATCCGCCAATGGGAACAGCGCCGGTTCGTTCAGCATTTGCGAAATTCGCCGCGTCAAGATTTCGTTGCCGTACAACGTCCGCAGCAGACCGGTTTTACGCAGCACGTCCATCGCCACGACAAATTGCCGGCTCACGTGGATGCGCCGCCGCACATGGTCGGGAGCGAACTTCAGGGAAGATGCCTCATCGTAAGCACTGAACGATTGTTCACGCCGGTAGGCGCGTGGCATGGCATCGAGCACTTCCGTGGTCATCGCCTGCGCCGCGCCAGCCTTCAAAAAGCCGGGCAGCCAGGCGAAGCTCGATTCCTGCAACTGGCGCCGACAGGCATCAGCTATCGCGGCAAAGGCCGCGTCGTCGGATAGCGGGTAACGCTCCAGATCCACCAGGTCGGCAAGAGACATCGATACGTGCATGACGGACATCCTCGAGTGCTTAAGGCCTTTCGATGCCTTTTGCTATTTATATTCGAATGAATGAGGCCTTAAACTAGAGATATTCGATGGATTCCGTATAATTTTGATATGGTGACCCTCCGCCGATCCCTGCCTCCCATGAATGCGCTGGTCGTTTTCGAGGCGGCCGCTCGGCATTGCAATTTGACTGCCGCCGGCGCCGAACTGTGCATTGCCGCCTCCGCCGTGAGTCGCCACGTGGCCACTGTCGAACGCGAGACGGGGCTCATCCTGTTCATTCGCAACGGCAACCGGCTCGAATTGACGCCGACGGGTCAGCGGCTGGCCGACGCGGTGGGCGCGGGCTTGGGTCACGTGCGCGACGTGCTGGCCTCGCTCAAGCAGCGTGATGTCAATCGCACGCTCACCATCGCCTGCAGTCACGACCTTGCGCAAAATTGGTTGATGCCGAGATTTCGGGAACTCGCCGAACTGCTCAACGATTGGAAGCTGCGGGTGATCACGGCCGCATCTTATGAAGACTTCGATGCCGACGACATCGACTTGTCGATACGCTTCGGCGATGGAAATTGGCCGGGGTTCACCGCCGTTCATTTGTTCGCGGAAGAGGGATTCCCGATCTGTGCGCCCGCGCTTCTCGAGCGTCATCCAGAACTGCTGAACGCATCGCCCCGGACCCTGATGAAGTTTCCTCTGCTGAGACTCGCCAGTGAGGACACGATCGGGCTCAAGTGGGCGGACTGGCTGCGCGATCAGGGCGAAGCGCTGCCGTTGGTCACCGGTCCGGTCTTTTCCACCTTCGCACTCTTGCTGTTGGAACTCGTGGCAGAACGCGGCGTGGCGCTCGGGTATCTGCACATCGTCGACCAGCTCTTCCTCGATCGGCGCATCGTCCGCTTGTCCGATCGCTCCGTGAAGACGGGCCTTGGGTTCTTCGCCGTGTTTCGCGAATCCGAGTCGATCCCCATTCAAATGATCATCGATCTGTTTCGCAGGGGCATCGGCGCGCCGAAACCCCCGGTCGGCGCCCTAAGTTGAGCGCTTGTGGAACTGACCGCCTTTCATGATGACGCTCAAGTTGCGCCCCCCTTGGGCCAATACATTGATGTCCCTCAACGGGTCGCCGTCGACGATGAGAATATCGGCGCAGCATCGCGGTTGAATTTTGCCGAGTTTGGGTTCCATCAAGATCTCGGCGTTCACGGAAGTTGCGGAACGCAAGATATTTGCCGCCGATTGGACTTCGCGCCGGACCGTGAACTCACGGTCCTGGTGGGTATGCAGATGCCCCAAGAGATCCGTGCCAAAGCCTATCTTGAGGTCCCGGCGATCCATGATTTCCAGGCCGCGGAGCGAGCTGTCGCTCACTTCCTTGAGCTTGGGTTCAGCCCAGGCCGGCATCAAGCCCGACTTTACGTCCTCGAGCAGCGCACGGACGATGACCGTGGTCGGCACCACGTAGGCATCGGCGGCTTTGACCGCCGCCGCACTCGTCTCGTCGATGAGCGTCGCGTGTTCAATGGTTCTGACTCCCAGTTTTGCCGCTCTTTCGATGGAACTGGGCGGATGGCAATGGGCGGCCACGTATTTCCGGCGGCGGGCGGCCTCTTCCACCGCGGCCGATACTTCCGCGTCAGAAAACTGATCCATCCAAATCGGATCGGTAGGCGATAAAACACCGCCGGAGAGCATGATCTTGATGCAATGCGCACCGCGGCGCAGTTCCTCCCGAGCGGCCGCACGCACCGCATCCGGCCCGTCGCAGATGACGGCGACCCGGCCATCCGCAGAACACCCGCAAGCTCCAATAGTACTGAACGGGTCTCGGAAATCACCGTGCCCGCCCGTCATCGACAGGACCCGCCCGGCAAAGAACACCCGGGGCCCCTTGATGAGGCGGTCTTCCACCGCACGGGCGATTCCAATTTCACCGCCGCCCACATCGCGCAGTGTCGTAAAGCCACAGTCGAGCGCGTGACCCAGCATCTTGGATGCGTAACTGGCCACGTAGGTCAGCGGCTGCATCTCCGTGTCGGTGACTCTGAGGCTGGATCCCAGCACATGGCAGTGCGCGTCGATCAATCCGGGCATCAGGGTTTTGCCGTGGACATCGATCACGTCCCCCGCGTTGGCAGGATCCAGCTTTCGCTCCACCGCTGCGATGCAATCGTTGTCGACGACCACGACGGATTCGTCCAGATATTCGGATCGGATACCGTCGAAAATTTTCGCATTGATAAAGCTTGTTCGAGGCAATGTCATCCCTCCAAGGTGGCAGAATCCACTGCCGCGACCCGCTGCATGGAGCGCGCCGGCATCTTCGACAGCGTCGCCGACCATATATAAAGTGTGATCCCGGCTACGCTGGCTGCTGCGCAGATCCAACCCGCAGATCCCAATCCGAGCGTCGGCAGGACAACACTGGCGAGGGCCGCGCCGCCGGCGAGCCCCAAACCGTCAGCCGCCGGCACGACCGCACTCGCACGACCGCTGCTGTCCGATTGCGAAATGACGGTGAACTGAAACGGGAAGGAGGCGCACCATGAGAAATAGAAGGCGCCCGCGGACGCGATGAAACCGACCGGCGAATGCACACGGAACAGACCAACGATCGATATGATCTCGGTGGCTAGCAGCGTCAAGAGCGCTATCCGGGGGTTGACTCGATGTGCCATCGCCCCCACCCCGAGCGCACCCGCAAGTCCCGCGAAATTGAGCAGCGTCAACGCCTGAGTGACGCCGGCAGCCGGTATCGATCGATACGCACCGATAGGCGCAAGATACGTCCACAGTGCGCCCTGCCCCGCGAAGAAGACACACAGGGCAACAATGGCCAATATCGCAGCCATCGGGTAAGACGCCGGACCCCGCTGCCGGATCGCGGACGGCGGCAACGGCGAATGTCGTGGCAACAGCGGGCACAGCGCAAATCCGAGCGCAGATGCGAGAGTCAAGACCAGGAACGGCGCGCGCACTCCCTGCGTCTCGATGAAGTGTGGAATGAAGGCCGTAGTCACCGCGGCCAAACCCACTTGCGCGCCGGCATACACGGCGAACGCCCGGCCCGGACTCAAGGCTTTGGCGAGAGACATCATGCACAACGCGCGGATGACTCCGCCGCCCGCACCGCCGATTCCGCGCGCCACCATGAGCGAAGCAAAATCCACGCTCCCCGCGGTTGCGATGTTCCCGACGACCATGACGCACAGGCCGGCGACCGCGATGGTGCGCAATGTCCATCGAGGCGAGGCCCATAGGAACATCCCGGTCCCTGCGACTTGGGCGAACAACTCCGTGGCCGCCACAAAGCCGGCTTGATCGACCTGCAGCCCGGCCTGCTTCTGCCATACTCCCACAAGCACGGGTAAAATCGCCGCCACTGCCGTGGCGAGAATACCGAGCGCTCCCGCAGCCCAAAATGTCCAATTCGAGGGCCGGGTTGGGTAGGCGACAGTCGATTCCGTCATGATCATGGTCGGACCCTAAAGCGCACTGCGACGCACTCCTTCCGCTGCACCTGCCGGCACCATGCCCGAGAGCATTCTGTACTGCCGCGGACCGCATTTAGCAATCATGTGAGTAGTCACATGCAACAATATTATTCGCATCGAATGGATGATTTTTCGGCATGGAAGACTCGCCGCGGTGGTGCCATCATCGCCGCGAGATCTCGAAAGCTCAAACGGTAGGTGATGTACCAGCGGACACACAGCTCGATGATCTCGACATCGAAGCGGCGACGTCGGCAAATGAATACCTTGGAGGACTATCCATGACGAAGGTCGAAAAGACAAACCATAACCGGCCTTTCATGGACAGGCGCAGCTTTCTGCAAACATCTGCGTCCTCAGTGATTCTCGCATCCGTTGCTGCGGGCTCGATTCGAGACGCTGCGGGCGCACGAGCGTCCGGAGCACCGGGGCCTGAAATATTTTTCACCAAAGATGAATACTTGGCGCGATGGGGACGAGTTCAGGCGGCGATGGCCGCCGCGGGCCATGAGAATCTGCTCGTGTGGCAACGATCCGCGAGTGCCTACGACAGGGTGGGTGATGTCTACTGGCTAACCAATTTCTATACGAACGGAACGGGCCAGGACCCGCTGAACGAGGAGCTCGATGAGCCCTGGACATTCGCCGCCGTGCTGATACGCAAAGGGCATGAGCCCGAGCTGCATATCGGCCTGACAAATGAGGCAATCGACGCCTCGAAAATATTCTGCGGCAAGGTGGTCAGCCATACACCGCACATGACGGTCAAATTCGCCGAGTATCTGCGCGCCGAGCGAATCGAAGGGCGAGTGGCCGTCGTGGGTGACGATGTGCTTCCGGGAAGGTTCGATCGTATCCTGCGGCATCACACGCCCCAGATCGAGTGGGTTCCGGATGAATCTTTCCTTGAAGGGCCTCAGATGATCAAGAGCCCTCGCGAGCTCGAAGCCTATCGGACTGCCGGCACTCTGGTCACCAATGCGCTGACCTCGGCCATGGAAGCTATGATTGCGGGAGAACGAGCATGCGAAGCAGCTGCTCGCGCCGCGGCCGTCATTATGCGTGGGGGTGGAGGGTTTCATCGCATCTCCATCTGTCATGGCCCTGCGACGATGAAATCTCCATTGAGCTACGACTTCTATGGCTACAACATGAACGCGCCGGATGCCGGAGACCTGATCTCGATATGGATCTACGGACCCATATTCGCGGGCTATTGGCTGGATCCGGGCCGATCCGCTGTCTGCGGAAGGCATCCTACGCCCGCGCAGAAAGCGCTGGTCGAGAGCTGCGCCAAGCTCGTTGGTGACATGGTCAAAGCGGTTGCGCCTGGCATTACGGCACGCGACTTGGGGGTTCGTTGGGCCGAGATTGCACGCAAAGGGGGGGTCGACGAGCGGGCGGGCGATGACCTGTTTGGACACGGCCTCAGCACCAGCTTCCCATCGTTCGTTCTTCCAAAGGGCGACACCGATATCGGACCGTTCGGGTACAAGCGCATGAAAGGGCCTCTCAAGCCGGGTATGGTCCTGGCGGCCGAGGCGTTTCAGAGTCGCCCGGGCGTGGGGGCCGTGGGGTTCGAAAATAACTTCATCATCACCGATACCGGCGCGGACCTGCTGGACAAAACGCCTATGCTCTTCTGGTAGACACGCGCTGGATCGGTCTCACGAGGTCATTGACCGTAGACCACCGGAAACTCAGGGGCGTCAAATGGCGCGCCGTCCTTGAGCGTCAGATGAGGAAATGGCGGCGATCCCGATGCACCACGCCGCACGAAGCGCGCATCGGAACCGACCCACCGGGATGAAAAGACACGTCGAGTGACGGGCGACGCGTTGGCCGGTGCACCGTGAATGGTGCGAAAGTCGAATGCGATCGCGTCTCCCGGTGCCATGTCCCAGCCGCGGATGACGAGCTGATCTCGCTGGGCGTCAATGTCCGGTACGTCCTCGAACTGCTCGTCCACATAGAGGGGGCTGCCGTCGAAACGCTTCGGCCGGTAGCCGGCGGTATTCCACCGATGCGACCCGGCGACACATTCGAGACTGACATTGCGCGAGACAATGTCTAGAGGCGTCCAAAAGCTAACGGTGCGATCACCCTCCACGCAGTAGTAAGGCTGATCTTGATGCCATGGTGTTACGGTACTGTTGCCGGGGCGCTTGATGAGTATATGGTCGTGGAAAAACCGCGAGGTCGGCGATCCCATCAAGCAAGCCGCGACTTCGGCGGCAGGCGATTCAAAGATGAATGCGCGAAATGCAGGGATGCGCTGCCAATTGCAGAGGTCCTGGAAGAAAGGCGCCGACCCATCCTTCGGCTGGTATGAGCGCTCCAGCGGGCTGGGATGCGCCATTACCTCCGCTACGCCTCGAGACAGCGGTTCGACCCAGTCTCGGAAGATACCTCGCAGCACCACGACCCCCTCCTTTTGAAAGTCGGTGACCGTCGAATCAGCAATGTTCATATCGTTGCTCTCCTCGTATCCAAGCGCGCCGCTCGATCTAATGCCTGAGCCTCTTGTGTTTTTATTAGCCTAGGGTAATAATACTTGCACTAGGGCAATGAGATTGTCAAGGGTATGTTGAAATCTGTCCAAAGAGCCGCCCGCGGCAAGCGCTCCTTCGAACTGCCTGGGGGGCCGGACGACGAGCGGCCGCTCAATGAGCGAATCAAGCGGTTCGTGCTCGCCAAGATTGACAGTGGCGCATGGCCCGAGGGCTATCGCGTACCGTCCGAGACGGAGTTGGCGAACGCCTTCGGCACCGCGCGCATGACCGTCCACGGCGCGCTCCATGATCTTGCGGCAGCCGGCATCCTGACGCGGCGTCCCGGTGCGGGAACTCGGGTCGCACACTGCAGGCCGCAGTCGACGCTGCTCGAGATCCGAAACATTCACGACGAAATCGTCGAGCGCGGTCATCGGCATTCAGCCAAGGTGCACCGCCTCTCAGCCGAGACTTGCGATCTCGAGACCGCGACCGAACTCGAACTCGCACCGGGCTCCGCGGTGTTTCACTCGGTCATCGTCCACTTCGAAGACAATCGCCCCATTCAGATTGAGAACCGCTTTGTTCGGCCTGCCTTCGCGCCACGGTATCTCGACCAGGACTTCATGCGGGCCACACCCTATGAATTCCTGATGAAACTCGGACCACTCGATGAGGTGGAACACATCATCCAGTCGCTGATGCCGGATCGCGCCACGCGTGTCTTGCTCAAGATCCCGGAAGGGGAACCGGTGCTGCATGTCAGGCGTCGCACCTGGTCCGGGGGGTCGGTGGTTAGCAGCGCACGTCTCATCCATCCCGGCTCCAGTTACAGCCTCGTGGGGCGCTTCAAGGTCAGCCGGTGAGCGACGCCGTGAGCCAAGACGTGCAGCGCAGGCTCGCGCAGGGCCCGATCACGGCCTTCCAGCTGACCGTGATCGCACTCTGCGTTGGCCTCAACATGCTGGACGGATTCGATGTCCTTGCGATGTCGTTCGCGGCCTCGGGCGTCAAGGCGGATTGGCACCTGCACGATGGTCAGCTTGGCGCGTTGCTGAGTGCCGGCCTCGTCGGAATGGGCCTGGGCTCACTGACACTCGGTCCCTGCGCGGATCGCTGGGGCCGGCGCATCATCGTGCTGCTCTCAGTAGCACTCGCCGGCCTCGGCATGCTGGGTTCGGCGCTCACGCGTGACTACGCCGAGCTGCTTGCCCTCCGAGTTCTCACCGGAATTGGCATCGGCGGCACGATTGCGAGCGTCGCCGTCATCGTGTCGGAGTACGCGCCCGACACTCTGCGGGGGACGGCGCTCGCCATCTACGCAACGGGCTATTCGATCGGCGCCACCATTGGCGGCGCACTGGCCGCCTATGCGATCCCGCGTTACGGGTGGCGCGCGGCATTTGTGATCGGCGGAACCTTGTCGCTGTTGATGTTGCCGCTCGCCTGGCGCAAGTTGCCGGAGTCACTCGACTTCCTGCTGACTCGCCGACCACCCTCGGGATTGCGGCGCGTCAACGCCGTGCTCCGGAGCATGGGACAGCCGTCGCTGACCGTCCTGGCCGAACCGCTCACCGTTTCCAACCAGAGCAGCCAAGATTCGGTTGGCGCGCGCTTAAGGCTCCTGGTGAGGCCCTCGACCCTGCTGGTGTGGATCGTATTCTTTTGCACGATGGCGGGCTTTTACTTCATCCTGAGTTGGACGCCGCGTCTTTTGAATGCGGCCGGATTGAGCGCTGGCCAGGGCATGACCGGCGGAGTCGGGCCACCGCTCTATCCGACTGCGGTGCGAACCACCGGCATGGGGTGGGCGATCGGCATCGGCCGCTTTGGAGCAATACTCGCGCCGCTCGCGAGCGGCGCGCTGCTTGATCGCGGCTGGTTGCCGGCACAGCTTTACTTCTTCTTCAGCGCACCGTTTGTCGTCGCGGCGGTCGCCATCTTTCTCATCGGTCCGGCCCGCGCCATCATCACATGTTCCGCCAACAGGTGAGATGAGCCGCTTGCAGCCTCATCGCGCCGCATCGCCCTGCCGCCGGCGCCAAACCGCCACCGCCAGCAACAGACCGGCGCCGATGACCACGGGATAATTGCCGAGCCTCGCATAGGGCGTAAGACCGGTCATGGGCAGCACGTCGGCGCGCAGCACGGCCTCTTGAAACTGCGGCAGACGCGCCAGGATCTCGCCGTGCGGCCCGATCGCGGCGGTGATGCCGTCGTTCGCCGCCCGCACCAAGTAGCGCCCGGCCTCGAGCGCACGCGTCCGGGCAATCTGCAGATGCTGATGCGGCGCAGTGGAATTCCCGTACCAGGCATTGTTGGTGACGTTGATCAGGAGGGTGGCGTCGCGCAACACCCCGAGCTGGCGGCTGCCGAAGGCGTCCTCGTAGCAAATCGTGAGGCCGAGTTTCTGGCCCGCGGCGCTCAAGGTCGGCTGGTGCTCACGCCCCGCCGAAATGTCGTCATAGGGCAGACTCATCAGCCGCAACCAGGAGCGGACGAACGCCGGCACGGGGAAGTACTCGCCGAAAGGCACCAGGTGCCGCTTGTAATACCAGCCGCCGCCCGACTCGCTCAATACCAATAGCCCGTTGTAATACCGCTTGGTCGCAGGCTCATGGTTGACGAGGCCGAGCGCAATATCAGCATCGTGCGCGCGACCTTGGCTTTGCAGACGCCGTAAATAGTCCGGTATGTCATTGGCGAGCACCGGCAGCGCAGCTTCCGGCCAGACGATGAGGCGGGCACCCCAAGCGTCTGCCGTGAGCCTGGAGTATCGCTGCATGGTCTCATCGAGGTTTTTTGACTGCCACTTTTGGTCCTGCGACACGGCGCCCTGCACGGCGGCAATCGAGACGGGCGATCCGGCGGCGCGCGTCCAATCGTGACGCGCGAGCAGCGCGGGAATCAGGAACAGGGCCGCGATGCCCGCGAGCGCGATGAGCCGCCGTACGATCGCGACGCCCGGCGACAGCAACACATTGAGCGCCACCGCAGTCGTGGCAGCGGCCCACGTTACGCCATAGACTCCGAACAGCGGCGCCCAGCCTTTCAGAGGCGAATCGATCATGGCATAGCCGAGGGATAGCCACGGGAATCCGCTCAATGCCCATCCGCGCAGCCATTCGAGCAGCACCCAGAGCACCGGGAGCACCAGCCAGGCGCGCGTCGCGCCGGGCTTGAGCCAAAAACGATTCGCGAGATAACAAAGCGCCGCGGAATACAGCGACATCAAGCAAATCAGCGCCGCCTGCAAGATCACGGTCAGCCAAATCGGCACCAAGCCGAACACGTGAAGGCAGGTGTAGAGCCAGTAAGTGCCGAATGCGAACAGCCCGGCGCCGAATGCGGCGCCCGTCCAGCCGGCGCGGCGCGGCGGCAGGCCGCGGATGAGTGCGAACAGCGCCGCAGGCGCCAGGACGGCGATCGGCCACCAGCCGAACGGCGCGAACGCGACATTGAGCGACGCGCCGGTGGCGAACGCGGCCGCCAACCGCCAGAGGGCCTGCGTCTGCAACGCGGCGGAAGCGCCGCGCTCATCGACGCTCAAGGATTCGACTCGTCGGCGGCGGGCGGCTCGATGTCGGTTGGCGTGATCACACGCAGAAGATCGATGCGGCGGCGATCGGCGCGCAATACGCGAAACTCCATTTCGCCGACCTGAATGGTCTCTCCGCGGCGCGGCAACCGTCCGAACTCCTGCATCAGCAGGCCGCCGATGGTGTCGTATTCCTCGTCGGAAAATGCAGTCCCGAAGTATTGATTGAAGTCGGCGATGGGCGTGAGGGCGCGCACCGTGAATTCACGCGGACCCTCTCGGCGGATCGCCTGGTCATCCTCGACGTCGTGTTCATCGTCGATCTCGCCGACGATCTGTTCGATGACATCCTCGATGGTGACCAATCCGCACACGCCGCCATATTCATCGACCACCATGGCGATGTGATTGTGGCTGCGCCGAAATTCCTTGAGCAGGACGTTGAGCCGTTTGCTCTCGGGAACGAACACCACCGGACGCATGTACTCGCGAATCTCGAAGCTCTCGTCGCCCGCCGCCTGCAGGCGCAGCAAATCCTTCGCCAGCAGGATGCCGAGGATTTGATCGCGGTCTTCGCCGATCACGGGAAAGCGCGAATGCCCGGATTCGACCACCAGCTCGACGAGTCTTTCGGGAGACTCGTCTCGTTCGACGAACACCATTTGCGAGCGCGGGACCATGATGTCGCGCACCTGCATGTCCGCCACCGCCAGCACACCCTCCAGCATGACCAGCGCATCCCCGTCGAACAGGCCGCGCTCACTGGCCTCGCGCAGATCCTCGATCAGCTCGGCGAGATCGCGCGGCTCACCGGACATCGACTGCGTAATGCGTTTTAACCAGCGGCCTGTGCTGCCGCCGTGAGGTTGTTCTGACATTGGGGCTTTAGGATACTCGATCAGCGATACGGGTCCGAAAAGCCAAGCCGATCAAGGATTTGAATCTCCTTTGCGGTCATTTTCGCCGCCTCAGGCTGGCGCTCGTGGTCGAAACCAAGCAGGTGCAGCACTCCGTGAACCGTCATGTGCGCCCAGTGCGACTCGAGGGTTTTCCCCTGGGTCAGCGCCTCCCGAGCCACGACGGGCGCGCAGATCACCAGTTCGCCCAGGAAATACCGGCCGTCAGGAACGCTGCCCGGGCCGCTGAACGACAGCACATTGGTCGGCTTGTCCTTGCGCCGGAAATGCGCGTTCAGACTGCGGCTGCGAGCCTCCCCCACCACCCGCACGGAAAGCACCATGGAACGCCGCAGGGGCGCAAGGGCCGCGGCGGCCCACCGGGCCATTTGCCGTGAACTCGGCGCCCACGGTCGCCGCGCCGCGTAGCTCACATCGAGTTCGAGCCGCCGTGCCACCGGTCTCAAGGCCCGTCGTCGGGAGCGCTCGCCTCATAGGCTTGGACGATTCTTTGCACCAGGGGATGGCGTACCACATCTCGCGAGCTGAACATGGTGAAGGCGATGCCGCGCACACCACGCAATATATCGATGACCGTCCGCAGGCCGGATTGCTTGGAATTCGGCAAATCGACTTGCGTGATGTCGCCGGTGACGACGGCCTTGGAGCCGAAGCCGATGCGGGTCAGGAACATTTTCATCTGTTCGTTGGTCGTGTTCTGCGCCTCGTCCAGAATCACGAACGAATCGTTGAGCGACCGGCCGCGCATGAAAGCCAACGGCGCCACTTCGATCACATTGCGCTCGATGAGTTTGGCCACGCGCTCGAACCCCATCATTTCGTACAGCGCGTCATACATGGGGCGGAGGTACGGATCGACCTTCTGCGACAAATCGCCGGGGAGAAAACCCAAGCGCTCGCCCGCTTCCACGGCCGGGCGCACCAGCACGATGCGCCTGACTTTTTCCGATTGCAGCGCCTCAACCGCACAGGCCACGGCAAGATAGGTCTTGCCCGTGCCCGCCGGGCCGATGCCGAACGTCAGGTCGTGAGTACGGATATTGCTGAGGTATTCGGTTTGATTGGCGCCGCGGGCGCGCACCGCGCCGCGCACAGTGTGCACCTTGAGCTCGTCCGAATCTGCGTTGGGGTCGGTCGTGTTGCTGTCCATATCCAATTCCTGCAGCGCAATGTGCACGCGCTCGGAATCCACCGGCTCGCGCTGCGCGCGTGCGTACAAATCGAGCAGCACCGCTTCGGCGCGCTTGACCGCTTCGCTCAAGCCGACAATTTGAAATCGATTGCCGCGCCTCCTGACTTCGACGCCAAGCCTGGCCTCGATCTGATGCAGATGCTCGTCGAGAGGCCCGCACAGCTCCACCAATCGGACGTTATCCGCCGGAGCGAGCAGCACGTCGCGCGTCATCGCACTGACGCTCACGACGCCCGTCGGTGGAGGTCGTCCAGTCGTCCGCGCAGGGAATTCGGCATAGCCTCGGTAATGATCACGTCCGCAAAGTTGTTGATGAGAGCCATCGGATCGTCCGACGGGCCGTCGAAATTGACCCAGCGATTGTTGTCGGTACGGCCGGCGACCTGCCTTGGGTCGCGCTTGGCGGGCCGCTCGACGAGCACGCGCTGCCGGCTGCCCACCATGCGCTCGGAAATGGCGCGCGCCTGGCCGTTCAGGCGCCGTTGCAGAAGCTCGAGCCGCTGCTGTTTGACCTCATGCGGCACCTCGTCCGGCAGCGCCGCGGCCGGAGTGCCCGGCCGGCGGCTGTAGATGAAGCTGAACGACTGATCGAAGCCCACTTCCGCCACGAGATTCATGGTCGCGATGAAATCTTCGTCCGTCTCGCCGGGAAATCCGATGATGAGATCGGTTGAAATGCAAATATCGGGCCGCACCGCCCGAAGCTTGCGCAGCTTCTGCTTGTACTCGAGCACCGTATGTCCGCGCTTCATCGCAGCCAGTATACGATCTGAGCCGCTCTGCACCGGTAGATGCAGAAAATTATTGAGCTTGGGCACGTTGGCATACGCCTCGATCAGGCTGTCGTTGAAATCGAGCGGGTGCGAGGTGGTGAAGCGAATGCGCTCCACGCCGTCGACCGCGGCGACGAAATGAATCAATGTCGCCAAATCGGCCGGCGTGCCGTCCGCCATAGGCCCGGCATAGGCGTTCACATTCTGGCCGAGCAGCGTTATCTCGCGCACGCCCTGCAGGCTCAGGCGCTTCACTTCCTCGATCACCTGCTCGAAGGGACGGCTGATTTCTTCACCGCGCGTATAGGGTACGACGCAGAAGCTGCAGTACTTGCTGCAGCCTTCCATGATCGAGACGAATGCGGTTGCTCCTGTCGCGCGCGGCTCCGGCAGCCGGTCGAATTTCTCGATCTCCGGAAAGCTGATGTCGATCTGCGGCCGGCCCGACTGCTTCAGCCCCCGCAGCATGGCCGGCAGGCGATGCAAGGTTTGCGGGCCGAACACCAGATCGACGAACGGCGCCCGCGCCGTGATCCCCTCGCCTTCCTGGCTTGCGACGCAGCCGCCGACGCCGATGACCACATGCGGCCGCTGCTGCTTGAACAGCCGCCATTCGCCCAGCAGGGAAAACACCTTTTCCTGGGCCTTTTCCCGAACGGAGCAGGTATTGACCAGCAGCACGTCCGCCTCCGCCGGATTGTCGGTAGGCGTCATGCCATGGGCGGCCTCGAGCACGTCCCGCATCTTGCCGGAATCGTACTCGTTCATCTGGCAGCCAAAAGTTTTTATGTATAAACGACCGGGCATGCGCTGCGATATGCTGACATGGAAAGGGCCGCTAAGATACTAGGAACCATGGCAATACGCGAAGTTCTCAAAATGGGCGATCCGCGCCTGCTGGCGGTAGCCGAACCGGTACTCGAGTTTGGCACTCCCGAACTCGAAAGCCTGCTGGCCGATATGCGGGACACCATGCGCGATCTCAATGGGGCCGGTCTCGCTGCACCGCAAATCGGGGTGGGTCTGCGCGTCGTGATATTCGGCTTCGACCAGAACCCACGATACCCGGAAGCGGATCCCGTACCCTTTACGGTGCTGATCAACCCGACCTTGACGCCGCTGGGCGAGGAGCAGGATGAGGGTTGGGAAGGATGCCTATCGGTGCCCGGCATGCGCGGGCTCGTACCGCGGTATCGAAATTTGCGCTATACCGGCTTCGATGCCTTGGGTTCGCCCATCGATCGCACGGTCAAGGACTTTCACGCCCGGGTCGTACAGCACGAGGTAGACCATCTCGACGGGATCCTGTATCCGCGCCGCATTCGCGATCTGACCCAGTTCGGCTTCAACGATGCGCTGTTTCCCGGAGAGACCCTCATCGACGACTGAGCCCGCGCGTCCGGACGCGTCTTCCCTCGCTCCTACACGTTTTGCAGTGTTCGTCTGACAGCGGCTTGCGGGCGGTGATGACAGAAGAGCTTCGGGAAATGTTCCTGCTAAAATGAACCACCCAATCGCGCACTAAATTTGTAGAATCGATCGCCGGCAAATCCGGACGAAACGGAGTCATCCATGTCCACGTCATTCTCTCTCAATGGCAAGTCCACCACGCTGGATGCCGACCCCAACATGCCCTTGCTGTGGGCGGTGCGCGAAGTCGCCGGCCTGACCGGAACCAAGTTTGGCTGCGGAATGGCGCTCTGCGGCGCATGTACGGTTCATCTCGACGGCAAAGCGATTCGCTCCTGCGTTACACCGCTGTCGACCGTGGCCGGCCGCAAGGTCACGACCATCGAGGGCTTGGCCGGAAAGCCTGCCAAGGCAGTGCAGGCAGCGTGGGTCAAACTACAAGTGCCCCAATGCGGCTACTGCCAATCGGGTCAAATCATGTCCGCGACGGCTCTGCTCGAATCGAATTCTGCGCCGAGCGATGCCGACATCGACAGCGCGATGAGCGGCAACATCTGCCGTTGCGCCACCTACTCGCGCATTCGCGCCGCGATCCATGCCGCCGCCGACACCATCAAGGTATGAGCCAATGACCACCCAACCCCAAGCAGCACCACGGTCGACGCGCCGCGAATTCCTCAAGAGCGCCGGCACCGTCGGCGCTGTGGCGCTCACCATCGGATTCGAATGGGCCGGGACGGCACGCCGTGCGTTCGCCGGTCCCGTTGCGCCGTCTGCCGGCGCCTCCTTCGCTCCCAATGCGTTTCTCCGCATCGGTTCCGACAACAGCGTGACCGTGATCGCCAAGCACGTCGAAATGGGTCAGGGCGCGTACACCGGCATTGCCACTGTCGTCGCCGAGGAACTCGATGCCGACTGGGCGCAGGTCCGGGTCGAAAGCGCACCCGCCGATGCGGCGCGCTATGCCAATCTGGCCTTCGGCAAGTTACAGGGAACCGGCGGCAGTTCGGCCATGGCCAATTCGTGGATGCAGCTGCGCGAGGCCGGCGGCAAGGCGCGCGTGATGCTGCTCACCGCCGCAGCCAAGCAATGGAAAGTTCCCCTCGCCGAGCTGACCGTGGAGCAGGGAACCGTATACCACGCCGGCAGCAAGCGGCAGGCGAAGTTCGGCGCATTGGTCGCAACTGCGGCAACCCTGCCGGTACCGGAGGCCGTAATTCTCAAGGATCCCAAAGATTTCAAGTTGATCGGCCACCATGCGCCGCGCGTCGATGCCTCGGCGAAGTCCGACGGCACCGCACAGTTCACGCTCGATGTGATGTTGCCCGGCATGCTCGTGGCGCTCTTGAAGCGGCCGCCTCAGTTCGGCGCGACCGTCAAATCCTTCGATGCAGCTGCGGCCGGCGCCGTCCCCGGCGTCGTCAAAGTGGTAGCGGTGCCGCGCGGTGTCGCCGTGGTGGCGAAAAGCTTCTGGGCCGCCAAGCAGGGGCGGGATGCGCTGCAGATCGAGTGGGATGATTCCAAGGCCGAAAAGCGCAGCTCGTCCGCCATCATGGAGGAGTACCGGCGGCTCGCCGACCAGCCCGCTCTCTCCGCGCGCAAGGAAGGCGATGCCGCGAAGGCCATCCAGAGCGCGGCCCGCAAGTTATCGGCCAGCTACGAGTTCCCGTACTTGGCGCACGCGCCGATGGAACCGCTCGATGCGGTCATCAAGCTCAGCGCCAACAGCTGCGAGATCTGGGCGGGAGACCAATTCCAAACGATCGATCAGGCGAACGCCGCGCGCACGGCGGGGTTGGATCCGCAGCAAGTAAGCATTCACACGCTCTACGCCGGCGGCAGCTTCGGCCGGCGCGCCAACCCGGGTTCCGATTACATCGTCGAAGCCGTGTCCATCGCCAAGGCGTTCGGCGCCGACGGCACGCCGATCAAGCTGCAGTGGACGCGTGAGGACGACATCCATGGCGGCCTGTATCGGCCGATGTACTTTCACAAACTCGAGGCGGGCCTGAATGCCGAGGGCCGGCTCACCGGCTGGCGGCACGTCATCGTCGGTCAGTCCATCGTCGCCGATACCCCGTTTTCCGGGCTGATCAAGGACGGTATCGATGGAACGTCGGTCGAAGGCGCGGCGAACATCGCGTACGCCATCCCGAACATCGCGGTCGATCTGTCGACGACCAAGACCGGCGTGCCGGTTTTGTGGTGGCGCGTGGTCGGCAGCTCGCACACGACCTTTGCCGTGGAAGCCTTCATCGATGAGGCGGCGCATGCAGCAGGCCAGGACCCTTTCACGTTCCGGCACAAGCTGCTCGATCAGCATCCGCGCATGAAGGCGGTACTCGAGCTCGCGGCCGATAAGGCGGGCTGGAGCACTCCCCTGCCCCCGGGCAAGGGCCGCGGCATTGCGGTTGCCGAAGCGTTCAAAACCTTCGTCGCTCAGGTCGCCGAGGTCAGCGTCGGCAAGGATGGGCAGATCAAGGTCGATCGAGTGGTCTGCGCAGTCGATTGCGGCACGCCCATCAATCCCGACATCATCGCCGCCCAGATGGAAGGCGGCATCGGCTTCGGCCTCGGTGCGGTTCTATACGGCGCGATCACGCTGAAGGATGGCCGCATCGAGCAGGATAATTTCAATGGTTATCGGGTGTTGCGGATGAACGAAATGCCGAAGGTGGAAGTGCATATCGTGCCGTCGACGGAGCCGCCCACCGGTGTCGGTGAGCCGGGCGTGGCGCCCTTGGGCCCGGCCGTGGCCAACGCCATATTCGCCGCGACCGGCAAGCGCGTTCATGCGCTGCCGTTCACGCGCGTGTGAGCGCCGCGTAACGCTGTAAATGGGTGTCGCTGTCGCCGAACATCAATTGAGCGGCGGTGAGCCGCTTGAACCAATGACTGACTTTCAACTCGTCGGTCATTCCCATGCCGCCGTGCAGCTGCACCGCTTGCTGCCCGACGAATCGGCCGGCCTGACCGATCACGGCCTTGGCCGCCGACAACGCCCGCCGGCGCTCGCCGACATTGTCGTCGGTGCAGCGCATGGCGGCGAGATAACTCATCGAGCGTGCCTGCTCGAGATGAATCAGCATCTCGGCGACGCGATGCTGTAACGCCTGGAAACGGCCGATGGGTTGGCCGAATTGCTGGCGCACGCGCAGGTACTCGACGGTGGCGTCGACCAATGCCTGCATGACCCCCACCGCGTCGGCGCACAGCGCCGCGAGACCGATGTCGAGGGCGGCGTCGACGGCGGCCAGCGCTTTGCCCTCAGGCCCCAAGCGGCTGCCGGCCGGCAATTCGACGTTCTGCAGGTAAACATCCGCGGCCCGCTGGCCGTCGACGGTGGGATAGGCGTCCAACACCACGCCGGGCGCCGCGCGCGGCACGAGAAATAACGACACGCCTTGGGCGTCGCCCGCCTCCCCGGCGACACGCGCCGAGACCAGCAGGGTGTCGGCCGCGCCGGCATGCATCACCACACCCTTGTGTCCGTCGAGCCGATAGCCGTCGCCGATGCGCCGCGCGCGCGTGGTCACCCATTGGCTTTCAAAGCGCGCATCGCTCTCGAAATGTGCGAGCACCGCAATCTTCTCGCCCGTGGCCATGCCGGCCAGCAGTTGGGCGGCCGGCGCGTAGCCTGCGAATGCGCGCAATACGGCGGTCGCGATCACGGCGCTGCTCAGCACGGGCTCGAGCAGCAAGCTACGGCCGCAGTCCCCCATCATGGCCAGCGTTTCCAACGGCCCAAACCCAAGCCCTCCCTGCGCCGCCGGCACGGTGATGGCCAGCACCCCTAATTCCGCGAGGCCGCGCCAGATCGAGGGATCCCATCCCGCAGCCGATCGATTGATGGACTGATAGCGGTCAAAGCTATATTGCTCGGTCAAGTAGCGTTCTACTGCATCGTGCAGCTGCCGCTGTTCGTCGCTGAATTCGAAGTTCAAAAAAATCTCCTATAGACCGACGATCATCTTGGAGATGATGTTCTTCTGGATTTCGTTGGTGCCGCCGAAAATCGACAGCTTGCGCTGATTGAAGTACGCGGCGGCCAGTGTCGACGCGTAACGCGGTCCCGGCGGCTCGCGCGTGGGGTCGAACTGCCAGCCCGCTTCCATCGCTTCGCGCCGAAACGGCAGTGCATACGGTCCGACGGCGCGCATTAGAAGTTCGGAAATGCTCTGGTGTATCTCGGTGCCTTTGATCTTGAGAATCGACGCCTCGGGCCCCGCTGCCGGAGAGCGGCGCTCCGCGGACAGCACGCGCAGATTGGTGATCTCCAAGGCCCACAAGTCGACTTCGGCCTGTGCGATCTGGGCGGCGAACAAAGGATCCTCGATCAGCGGCCGTCCGTGCCGGCGCTCGCGCGCCGCGATGCTCTTGAGCCGCGCGAGCTCGCGCTTGGCGATGCCGATGCCGGCAATATTGGTGCGCTCGTGGCCGAGCAGAAACTTGGCATAGGTCCAGCCGCGGTTTTCTTCGCCGATGCGGTTTTCGATCGGCACGCGCACGTTCTCGAACCACACCTCGTTCACCTCGTGGCCTCCGTCCAGCAGCATGATGGGACGGACGGTGATGCCGGGACTCTTCATGTCGATCAGCAAAAAGGTAATGCCGGATTGCTGCTTGGCTTGCGGATCGGTGCGCACCAGACAAAAGATCCAATCGGCGTATTGACCGAGCGTATTCCAGGTTTTCTGGCCATTGACGACGTAGTCATCCCCGTCGCGCACGGCACGCGTCTTCAATGAGGCCAGATCCGAGCCCGCGCCCGGCTCCGAGTAACCCTGACACCACCACTCCTCTCCGGCACTGATCTTCGGCAGGAATCGCTGTTGCTGGGCGGCGCTGCCGAAGGCCATGATGACCGGCGCCACCATCTTGGTGCCGAAAGGGATCAGGCGGGGGCCGCCCGCCAGCGCCGACTCTTCCTCGAAAATGTATTGCTGGACCGAGTTCCAGCCCGTCCCGCCGAATTCCACCGGCCACCCCATCCCGCCCCAGCCGCGCTGGTGCAGGCGACGCTGCCAAAGCAAGTAGTCGTCCCGGCCAAGCTCGTAGCCGTTCAGCACCTTGGCGCTGATGTCGGGGGAAAGCTGTTCCCGCAGGAAGCTGCGGACCTCTTCCCGGAACGACTGCTCTTCGTCGGTAAATTCAAGGCGCATGGTCGCTGCCGGGAATCATAGTCTTGGTCGCCTCTTGTTCTGCAGTACAGAATTTAATTCCGAATTAGTGCAAAATTATGCCCGCACGCCGGAGCTTGTCAATGAATAACCCCCAAAGAGCCCAGCCCGCCAGGCGAACGAAGCCCTCGCCGAAGGCGGCTATTGTCGAACCGCTGGTCACCAAAACGGACCGTCATTTCGTGACCGCGCTGGCGCGCGGACTCGAGGTGCTGGCCAGCTTTCGCCACGGCGATCGCATGCTCGGCAATCAGGAGCTCAGCAAGCGCTGCGGCCTGGCCAAATCCACGGTGTCGCGGCTCACGCACACGCTCACCAGTCTTGGATATCTGATCTACGTCGAGGAAAGCGCCAAGTACAGTCTCGGCACCGCTACCTTGAGCTTGGCCAGCGCCATGCTGTCGAAACTGGACATCCGCAAGCTCGCGCATCCGCTGATGCAGGAGTTGGCTGAGTTCGGCCAGTGCTTGGTCAGCCTTGGCAGCCGCGATCGGCTCTCGATGATTTATATCGATGCGGTTCGCGGTTCGGCGGCAATCACGCTGAGTCTCGACATCGGTGCGCGAATTCCGATCGCCACCACCGCCATGGGCAGGGCGTATCTGACCGCGGTATCGGAGCGCGAGCGGAACGACATCCTTGAGCGATCCTGCGAGCTGGCCGACGTGAGCGATCAGCCCGAGCTGCATCGCGGCGTCGCCCAGGCGATGCGCGACATCCGTGAACTGGGGGTGTGTTGTTCTTTTGGTGATTGGCAGAAGGACGTCAACGCGATCGCAGTGCCCGTGATGCCGGGCGGCGGCCTGCCGCCGATGGCGATCAACTGCGGCGCGCCGGCGTACATGGTGTCGAAGGAGTTCCTATTGGGCCAGGTTCGGCCGCGGCTCATCGCACTCGCCAACGATCTGGAAACGTCCTTGGGCACAGCCCGCTGAACGCCTGCCCGCAGCGCCTGGGAGCCGGACGGGCTCAGGCGCGGGGAGTCGAATTCGCCGGGGAGTCTGCCGTGATCGCCCCTGCGCCTGCGCGCCAGTCGGACGGCGACCGTCCGGTCCAGCGGCGGAATGCGCGCGTAAAGGAACTGCCGGCGGAGAACCCCAGCAGGTACGTCACGTCGCTGACCGTGTGCCTCGGCGCGCAGAGGTAGGCGAGGGCTAGAACCCGGCGGGTCTCGTCCAGTATCTCCCGGTAGGTTATGCCGCAATCGCCCAGCTTTCGCTGCAGCGTACGGGCGCTCATGTTGAGAAGCTCTGCGACATCGTCCTGGGACGGCTCGCCGTGGGCCAGCCGCTGGGTCAGCACCTCGCGAACCCGCCACTGAATGTTGTCACGTTCGATCTGCGACAGGTATTGAAGCGCGATCGCGTCATTATGGCGCGCCAACTCCGGATTGCCGCCTTCCAGCGGTCGCTCGATGGCGTCTCGGTCGAACACCAATCGGGTCCGCGCGGCGCCGAATTGCAGCGGGGCGCGCAGCAAGCTCTGGAAGTCGTCGATTCGGGCGGGGCGTGCGCGGCGAAACTCGATGCGCAGAGGCGAATAGTCGTGCCCTATCAGGGAGCGGCACATCCTGAGGTATGCGGCGACCAAGGCGTCGACCGACTCGTCGGCGACCCCGGCGGCGGGCTCGATCACGAAGTAATACTCCGAACCGCTGCGCCAGAATTCGTACTCGATGGCGTCGCTCGCCACGTGACAATAGCGCTGCACGCGTTCGAAGGCTTCCTTGAGGGTCGAACTGGCAGAGAGGCCGTAGCTGAGCGCATGGAAGGTCGTCTGTTTGATGTGGCTCGCCACCTTGATCCCGAAAGCCGGGTCGCCGGTCGCCGCCACGGCAAGCTTCCAAAGGCGCTCCGTGTGGGTCAACGGAGCGCGGGCATTGGGACCATCGAGATACCTAAGATCGAGGCCGGCCTCGGCGAGCAAAGCCGCACTGTCGCATCCGGCAGCCTCCAAGGCGCGGCAGATGGCCTTTACCCAGGTTCCCAACGTCGTTCTAACGCCCTGGCCATCCTTGACCGGCACGGAACCCGAGGGCGTAGCGGCCTGTGTCTGCATGTCTGGTACTCCCTTGATCTACCTTCTCGCAGCAGAGGCCAGCCCGCCCCTGCACCCAAGTATTTCCGTAGACGCACGCGTCGGGCGCTAGAAGGGGATATCGTCGTCGAAGTCCTCTTTTCCGCCCGCGGGCGCCGGCGCCGAGGACTGGTCGTAATCGTCCCGCGGCGCTGCCGCGCTTCCCGTGCCGCGCTCGGCGCCGCCGCTCATTGCGCCGGCCCCGCCGGCACGGCCGCCCAGCATTTGCATATTGTCGGCGATGATCTCAGTGGTAAACCGATCATTTCCCTGCTTATCTTGCCATTTTCGAGTGCGCAATTTGCCCTCGACGAACACCTGCGAACCCTTGCGCAGGTATTCTGCGGCGATTTCGCCCAATCGCCCGAACAGCGCGATGCTGTGCCACTCGGTGCGCTCCTGCTGCGCCCCGGAGGCCTTGTCTTTCCACGACTCGCTGGTGGCGATTCTGATGTTCGTCACCGTCATCCCACTCGGCATGGAACGGGTTTCCGGGTCTGCGCCGAGATTGCCCACCAAAATGACCTTGTTTACGCCGCGCGCCATTGTCTATCCCCCGGAAACAATTTGATGGCGACCATTGTACACGCAGGGACCTACCCCAATACCCGGCTTGTCCCATGCGCTCATGCAGATATTCACCGAAATCGGCCGATGCCGAGCCGCCAAATCCCACCCGTTGGGCGCGTTCTACCCGCACTTGACGCCACGGGTATAGTAGTCGGTTACATGCAAAATATCCGCATCCGGGGTGCCCGGACCCATAACCTGAAAAATATCGATCTCGACTTGCCGCGAGATCGATTGATCGTATTGACCGGCCTTTCGGGTTCCGGCAAGTCCTCGCTCGCCTTCGACACCATCTATGCCGAGGGTCAGCGGCGCTATGTCGAATCGCTGTCGACGTACGCCCGGCAATTCCTCTCGATGATGGAGAAGCCGGATATCGACACCATCGAGGGCTTGTCGCCCGCGATTTCGATCGAGCAAAAATCGACCTCGCACAACCCGCGCTCCACGGTGGGAACGGTCACCGAGATCTATGACTACCTGCGCCTGCTGTACGCCCGTGCCGGTACGCCGCGCTGTCCGGATCACCACATCGACCTCGCCGCCCAAACCGTGAGTCAAATGGTCGATGCCGTTCTCCAACATCCGGAAGGGACTGCCCTGATGTTGCTGGCGCCCGCCGTTGCAGAGCGTAAGGGCGAGCATGCCGAACTCATCGAGGAATTGCAGGCGGGCGGCTTCGTGCGCGCGCGCATCGACGGCCAGGTTGTGGAGCTCGATCAAGCGCCCAAACTCGATGTGCGCCGCAAGCACACCGTTGAAGCGATCGTCGATCGCTTCAAAGTGCGGCCCGACCTGGGCCAGCGCCTCGCCGAGTCCTTTGAGACCGCTTTGCGGTTGGGTCAGGGCGTGGCGCGCATTGCCTACATGGACGGGCCGGAACGCGCCGAGCTCGTGTTCTCCGATAAATTCGCATGCCCCATCTGCAACTATTCCCTGAGCGAACTCGAACCGCGCCTGTTCTCCTTCAACAGTCCGACGGGGGCTTGTCCGGCGTGCGACGGTCTCGGCACCCAGGACTTTTTCGATCCGGAGAAGATCGTCGCGAATCCGCATTTGTCGCTCGCCGGCGGCGCGGTACGCGGTTGGGACCGGCGCAACGCCTATTACTTTCAGCTGATTCAATCCCTGGCGCGGCATACCAAGTTCGACATCGAGGCTCCCTTCGAAAGCCTGCCGCAAAAGATAAAGGACCTGGTGCTGTTCGGCAGCGACGATGTCGAGATCGAATTCAAGTACCTCGACGGCAAAGGCGGCACGGTCAAGCGGAAACACACCTTCGAGGGTATCGTCAGGAATCTGGAACGCCGCCACAAAGAGACGGAATCGGCGACGGTGCGCGAAGAGCTGGCGAAGTATCGTTCGTCGCGCCCCTGTCCCGAGTGCCTGGGAACCCGGCTCAATCGGGCCGCGCGAAACGTTTTCGTCGACGGCAAAAGCGTCCCCGAAGTGTCCTCATTGTCGGTGGACCACGCCCTGCAGTTCTTCGGCAAACTCAAACTGCTGGGCTGGCGCGGGGAAATCGCAGTCAAGATCGTCAAGGAAATCGGCGACCGTCTGGGGTTTCTAGGCAATGTCGGCCTTGGCTACCTCACATTGAACCGCAGTGCCGATACTTTGTCCGGCGGAGAGGCGCAGCGCATTCGCCTCGCGAGCCAAATCGGCTCAGGGCTGGTCGGCGTCATGTACATTCTCGATGAGCCGTCGATCGGACTGCATCAACGCGACAACCAGCGTCTGCTCGACACGCTCGTCAATCTGCGCGATCTGGGCAACACGGTCATCGTGGTCGAACACGACGAGGACGCAATCCGTCAAGCCGACCACGTCGTGGACTTAGGTGTAGGCGCGGGCGTGCATGGCGGCCGGGTCGTGGCGCAGGGTACGGCTGACGAGGTCGCCGCGCATCCCGAGTCGATCACGGGACAGTATTTGAGCGGCCGTCGCCGCATCGAGATTCCGGCGAAGCGGCGTGCGCCGGACCCGAAGCGCATGCTCCGGGTGGTCGGCGCGACGGCCAACAATCTGAAGAACGTCACGGCGGAATTTCCGTTGGGGTTGCTGACCTGCGTCACCGGGGTTTCGGGATCGGGTAAATCGACCTTGGTCAACGACACCCTGTTTCGGGCGGTGGCGACGCAGCTCAACCATGCCTCGGCCGGAACCGCGCACTTCGACCGCATCGAAGGCCTCGACTACATCGACCGGGTGATCGAGATCGACCAGAGTCCGATCGGCCGTACGCCCCGCTCCAACCCGGCCACGTACACGGGGCTGTTCGCGCCGATTCGGGAGATCTTCGCCTCCGTCCCGGAATCGCGGGCGCGGGGATATGAAGCGGGACGATTCAGCTTCAACGTCAAGGGCGGACGCTGCGAAGCCTGTCAGGGCGACGGCGTGATCAAAGTGGAAATGCATTTTCTCGCCGACGTTTACGTGCCCTGCGATGTCTGCAAGGGCAGGCGCTACAACCGCGAGACCTTGGAAATCCGCTTCAAGGGCAAAAACATCCAGGAAATTCTCGACCTCACGGTCGAGGACGCGCTGCCGTTCTTTTCCGCCGTGCCGACCGTGCAGCCGAAACTGCAAACCCTGCTCGACGTGGGGCTGTCGTACGTTCGCTTGGGACAAAGCGCGACCACGCTGTCGGGCGGCGAAGCGCAGCGCGTCAAGCTCGCGAAGGAACTCTCGAAGCGGGCAACGGGACGCACGCTGTACATTCTGGATGAGCCGACCACCGGACTGCATTTCGCCGATATCGCGCAGCTGCTCGTCGTGCTGCAGCGCCTGCGTGATGAAGGCAACACGGTCATCGTGATCGAGCACAATCTCGATGTGATCAAGACGGCGGATTGGGTGGTGGATTTAGGACCGGAAGGCGGCGATGGCGGGGGTCGGATCATCGCCCTCGGGACGCCGGAACAAATCGCGGCGAACAAGGCGTCCTACACCGGGCATTATTTGCGGTCCACGCTGACCTCACCTACGTTGCGCAAACGCGCATGAGCACGCAACGGCGCCCCTGGGTCTCGGCGCCGCGATTCTCGCCGCTGTTGGGCGTCGTGATCGGCGCGGTGGGGGGCGCCGTCTACTGGCTCGGGGCGCAGCTCTGGCCAACCAGCATTGCCGTGGTCCTGTGCTTGCTGGCGACCGAAGTGATGCCCGGCGGAGCCTACGAGAACACGGGCGCGGACCCTATGCGCGGCTTCGGCACGGCCGGTTTCGTGTTCGCTCTTCTGCTCAAGTACAGCACGTTGATGGCACTGTCGGCAGCCAGCCTTCCTTTCGCCGTGCCCGCCAACGTCGCGCTGGGATTGATCATGATCTGCGGACATGCCGCAAGCCGCGCCTTGGCGGTATCGCTCATCGCATCGCCGGACCCGCTCGTCGCATCGCCCGACCGTGATTCGCTCGCGCCGATATCGAACGGCGATCTGGTTCTGGCCTTATGTTTGGGCTTTGCGCCGTCGACGCTGTTGGGCATCCCCGGATTGATCGGGCTCGCCGTAGCCGTTGTCGCGCGCGTCGCGTTCGGCGCCTACCTCAAGCAGAATCGCAAAATCGTGGCGCGCGGGGCGTTATACGCGACGCAGCAGCTGACCGAAGTCTGCTTTTACCTCGCTGCGCTCGCGAGCTGGCCTTTCGTTTGACTTGGAAATTAACAGCGAGGCTAGCGCTGCTCCGGCACCCCGGGCCTTAGGGTCGGTACCCTCGTAGCCGTCTGGTAGTCGTCTATAATGGTGACGGGCGGCGTCACAACAAACCAAAAGGGCCATTCATGAAGTCATCCACTCTGTATTCCTGCGTCTTGCTCCTCTTCGGATGGTCGGCGCTCGCCGGCGCAGCGCCCAAAGACGACATCAGCCAGCTCGAAACAGAGTTCAACGCGGCCTATGCCGCC
>Ga0209488_10000340_pt1 | contig 38134 bp, 34 predicted proteins | sample Rivendell_Oct201_8_FD_188349 | JGI IMG/M metagenome (GOLD analysis project Ga0209488, IMG submission 188349) | Vadose zone soil microbial communities from the Eel River Critical Zone Observatory, Northern California, USA -... | ecosystem: Environmental > Terrestrial > Soil > Vadose zone >...
GGCCGCGCGGGTCGGCAGCGTGCGCAGATGCACTTTCGAGGACTTGTACGAGCAGTGCTCGTTCCACATCGCCGAAAAGATGCCGAGCTCGGTGAAGCTGGGCGTGCGCGAGATCAGCGCGCGGATGCGCTCATACTCGTCCGGCTTGAGGCCATGAGCCTCGATCAGCGCCGGGGTCACAGTCGGTTGCTTGACGGATTTCTTGCTTGCCATGTCGGATGAGGGCCTGGTGCCGCCGATTTGGCCCCCTTTTAGGCGAGACCCGAGGGCGGCGGAAAGGCCTAATTCACACGATATTTTGGGCAGGATCAGCCTGGATCAGACACGCAACATCCGCTCGGCCGCCGCGATCCACTCGGCCTGCACCTTGCGCACATATTTGGGTGCCCGCCGCATCTGAGTGAGGACATCGGCGCACAGCCGCTTGGCCTCCTCGGCGCGGCCCATCTGCTGCAGCAGCATGGCGAAGCGCACGCGCGCTTCCGCGCCCGGATAGTAGTCGACCAGCGCACGGTATTCGTCGAGCGCCTCGGCCTCACGCCCGCTCTCTTCCAGGGCGCGCGCATAGAGGAGATGCCCATCGGCCGACTGATAGTCCGGCCAGCGCTGGCGCAACTGGTCAAGCGTCACGACCGCATCCTGCGGACGCCTCAGGCCGAATTCCGCTTTCGCCTTGCCGAGGGCATAGGTGGGCTCGTCGCCCATCGGACGGGACAGCGCATTCCCATAGTGCGTCAGCGCCTCCTCGAACTTGCCCAGCAACAGGCATTCTTCCGCGAGGTCGACCCGGTTGGCGATGGTGTCCGTGATCGCAAGATCGTCGGCAAACTTGCGGTACTGCTTTTCCGGATCGAGCGTGTTGATGACGCGCTGACGCGTCTTCTGCCCCTGCACGCTGCCAAACCACTCGGGCAACAGCTCGACCAGGACATAGGCCAGCGCCCCGACACCCGGCAACAGCAGGATCAGGTAGGCCCAGGGCGAGAAGCGCCCGGTCTTGGCGGCGTGAACAATAAGAGTGACGTCAACCAGAAACAGGACAATCGCGATTGGCATGGCAAGCTCCGCCCCTGCCCTAGCATGGGCGCGCCCGCGCGCGGTGGTGGCAAATGACCGCCGTCCACAGCCATGAAGTGTACCGAGAAAACGCCGCTCAGGCGGCCTCGGCGGCACCAGCCCCGCGAACAGCCCTGTGGCCATCGCGGCCTCCACGTGGTTCTCAGAGCTTTATTTGACGTTCTTGACGACCCATTCGTCGACCACGCGGGCGACCTCGAGGTTGTTCTTCTCGATCATTACCATGTGCCCGTTGCCATGGACGCCTTTGTCCTGCAACCGGATGTATTCGGTCTTGACGCCTGCCTGATTGAGATACTTGGCGGTGCAGTGATCGTAGGCCTGGTGATAGGAGGCTTCCGCCGCCATGATCATCACCGGGACGTTCTTGAGGTTGATCAGTTGGCGTGCGGGCGCCTTCTGCATCCAGCACACGAACAGGTCCGGGCCATCGGCCTCGGCGTCGCGCACGACCGCGATCTCGCTCGGGTCCTTGACCGGCGGATCGTAGGTGATTGGGACATCGGTCGGGCCCCACGCGCGCGCTTTGCCGGTGCCGATGATGGTCGCCTCGAACGGAGGCCCTGAAGGCTCGATCGCGACGATCGCTTTCACCAACGCCGGCCGCGCATCGGCGATCAGCCAACCGAACGCGCCCGACTGCGAATGGGTGAGCACGATCGCCGGACCGATCTTGTCGAGGAGGGCTGCGCCGGCGTCCTGGTTGCGCTGTTGCGTCGCCTCGTTCGAGATGACGGTCTCGACCTGAGTGGCATAGAAGGCATCGAAGACCGGATCGCCCTTCTTACCTTTGCTCGGGCCCTCGCTCGGCCATTGTGTGTGCTTCTTGGCTTGCGGCCAAGTGCCGGCGCTTGCAATGGCGGTAAATTGGAATTCCTCATTCGCCGCCGTGAACATGCGGGTCGGCCCGTCGCCCGGATGCCAGGCTGAGCGGCCTCGCATCGGCTGGTCGATCATATAGACGACATAGCCCTGCTCCACGAAATACTCGGCCCACCCCTTGCGCCCGTCGGGCGTGCCCATCCAGTTCGTCGCCGTCTGCCCGGCGCCGTGAATGAGAACCAGCGGATGGGGTCGGCGCACATCCTTTGGCGCCAGCACCTCCACATAGACTTGGCCCTGCATGATCTCCTTGCCAGGCTCGCCGACATATTTGCCGCCGACATAGAAATAGCCGCGCTTGGCGACTGCGGATTGGTCGACAGCCGGCACCGGCAGCTTGGGCGGCTCGGCCCGCGCGATCGTCGATGCCCATGGGAGTGCCAACAAGACGAGCGCCAACAAGAGCAAGCTCGAAGCCAGCCGCGCGCTGGTATTGATCATGATGTCCTCCCGCCTTTTTTGCGTTCTGCCGCGTGCCCAAAGGCTACACCGATTGACCATGCGGTTGAAAGGCTGCCGTGATCAGGCTGCCTTGATCACCCCTGGCACGTCGAAGGTTGCGTGGAATCTAAGCAGCGCTCGCCAAATGCTGCACGAGTCCCGCAAACAGCCCACGGCCATCGGTCGAGCCCATTGAGGCTTCCACGTGGTTCTCGGGATGCGGCATCATCCCGAGCACGTTGCCGTCCTCGTTGAGGATGCCAGCAATGGCATTGGTTGCACCATTGTGGTTCCATTGCGGATCGAGGCTGCCGTCAGGAGCGGTGTAGCGGAACAGCACCCTGCCCTCGCCTTCGAGGCGCGTGATGGTTTTCTTGTCGGCGACGTAGTTGCCCTCGCCATGCGCGACCGGCACGCTGACCACCTGACCCGCATTATAGCCGCGCGTGAACGGCGTGTCGGAGCGCTCGATCCGCAGGCAGACCTCGCGACAGACGAACTTGAGCGCAGCATTGCGCATCAGCACGCCCGGCAGCAGCCCGGACTCGCAGAGGATCTGGAAGCCGTTGCAGACGCCGAGCACGAGGCCGCCACGCTTGGCATGCGCGCGCACCGCATCCATCACCGGCGCACGCGCCGCGATCGCGCCGCAGCGGAGATAATCGCCGTAGGAGAACCCGCCCGGGATGACGACGAGATCGGTGCCGGCCGGCAGCTCAGGCTCCGCATGCCACACCATCGCAGGCTCGCGGCCGGAGACGAGCCGCAGCGTGCGCGCCATGTCACGCTCGCGATTGATGCCCGGGAAGACGAGGACGGCTGCCTTCATCAGAGGCCGAGCTCCTTCTCGGCCCAGCGCAGCACGCGCTCGGTGTTGAGGAAATCGAGCGCCATGCGCTCGGCCGCCTTGAGCTGCGCCTGATCGGAGACCACGGTCGCGACTGCCACATCGCACCTGTCATTGAAGCCGATGGCATGAGCGTAAACCGGCCCGCTGTAGCGCATCTCGACCCGATAGGGCCGGCTGCGGCCACTCATCCAGCCGACCTTGATTTCGCTGCCGTCGGCAAGGCCGATCCACTTGTCGCTGTAGAGCTCAAGGTCGCCGACACGATCGAGCTCAGCGTCGTCGGAGACACCGGTCGCGCAATTGCAGAAGCCGATCTTGGCGCGCAGATAGACGCTGACTTCGGTTCCGCAATCGGCGGCACCGCAGCGAAACGCCCTGCCCAGCCCCCACTGGTCGAGCGGGAACGGCCACTTCACGTCGTTCCATACTGGCCGCGGCGCACCGACGGTCGACGCATCGCCGGCGAGCAGGCCCGCGAGCCCGGCGCCAAGCGCAATGACCAAGAGTGTGGTGCGCAGCCTCATCATCGAACAGCCTTAGCCCAGCACTTCCACATCATAATTCTCGATCACGGTGTTGGCGAGGAGCTTGTCGGCGGCCTGCTTGAGAGCAGCCTCGGCCTTCTTGCGGTCCTTGCCCTTGAGCTCGATGTCAAACACCTTGCCCTGGCGCACGCTGGCAACGCCCGCGACCCCGAGCGACTTCAGCGCACCCTCGATCGCCTTGCCCTGGGGGTCGAGAATGCCGGACTTCAGCGTCACGGTCACGCGGGCTTTCATGCAACGATTGTCCTCGGTTCGGGTTCACGAATCCCTATGGATTGAGCGCAATTCTACGCGCCGCGAGCACTAATGGACAGGGGCTGCGGCCTGTTCCAACAGCCGGCCGCAGCCGGTCACCCGCCCGCTTTCGCCGACGAGCCGCATGGCGGCCCAGAACGCCGCCGGCGTGCTGGAGACGACCGGCAGGCCATGACGGTCCTCGAGCGGCCGGGCGACGCCGAGCGTGCGCAGGCCGCCGCAGGAAATCAGAATGCCCTCGGCCTGCGGCGCCTTATCGACCGCCTCGCTGCTCAGCGCGATGATGTCGGCCTCGCTCTTGCGGCTCGGCCCGCCGAACTCGCGGATGTCGAAACATTCAAGCGACGCTGCCTCGATTCCTGAAGCCGCCAGCAATTCCTTCAGGCGCGCATTGATCACGTCGCTATACGCAGTCGCAACCGCAACCCGCCGCGCACCGACGTCGCGCAAGCCATCGACGATCGCCTGGCTCATGGTGGAGACCGGAAGTCCGGTGCGCACGCGCAGATCCTCCAGCAGGCGGTCGTGCGCCTCGGAGCCACGGAAGAACGTGAGCGAGGTGCCGATCACCATGATGGCATCGACGCCCTTGCGCACGAGATGATCGGCCGCCGCCGGAATGGCGTCGAACGCCGCCGCGAAGCCTTCCGGCGTCAGCGAGCGTACGCCGACGCCGCGCGGCAGGAACGTCATGCCGGGATACATCTGATGGCCCTCGGGCGGGACCTTGTCCTCCGCGAACGGCACCACCAGTCCAATCGTCACCTGCTTGCTCATGTTGCGTCCTTTTGAATCACTCGATGCCGGCCGCACCGGCGGCCTGCAGCACCTTGCCCCAGCGCACGACCTCGCTCCTGATGTAGTCGTCGAGCTGCTGCGGCGTGCTGACCACCGGCTCCCAGCCGAGCCGCGTGAAGTGCGCCTTGGTGTCCGCCGACGTCATGATGTCGTTGAACGTTTGATTGAGCTTGGTCACGATCGGCGCTGGCGTGTTGGCCGGTGCGACGGCCGCGATCCAGGCATTCGCCTCATAGTCCTTGATGCCGGCTTCCTGCATGGTCGGCATATCCGGCATGGTCGCGATCCGCATCGCAGTCGTCACCGCAAGCGGGCGCAGTTTGCCCTCGCGAACGAGTCCATGCGCCGAGCCGCCGACGTCGGCGAACATCACCTTGACGTGGCCTGCGACCACGTCCTGCACCGCCGGCCCGCCGCCGCGATAGCTCACGTTGCGGATATCGATGCCGGCGAGCGTGCGGAACAGCTCGCCGTTGACGTGGTGCTGCGAGCCGACACCGCCCGACGCGTAGTTCAGGCCCGGATTGGCCTTCGCATAGCGCACCAGATCGGCGACCGAATAAACCGGCAGCGAGGGATGCACCACGAGGACGAACGGCACCTGCGCCACCAGCGCGATTGGCGCAAAGTCCCTGGTCGGGTCATAGGGAATGCTCTTGTAGAGGCTCACTGCGATCGCATAGGTCGAACTCGTACCGAGCAAGAGGGTGTAGCCATCAGGGGGCGCCTTGGCGACGAAGCCTGCGCCAAGTGTCGTGCCCGAGCCGGCGCGGTTCTCGACGATGAACGGCTGGCCTAGCCGCGTCTCCAGCCCCTTGGCGAGGACGCGCGCCATCGCATCGGTGCCGCCGCCGGCCGCATAGGGCACGACGAAGCGCACCGGCTGGGTGGGATAGTCCTGCGCCTGCGCGACGCCTATGCACGAGAGCGCTGCGATTGCGACCGCGATCGTTCGGACCAAGGCCGTCCTCCCTGTGAGCATTATTGCCGCACAGTGTAGAGAGACGCAGGTGGCCACGACAAGCCTAGCTACATGAGGTCACGAACGGCCTCGCGCTCCTTTCGATGGGCGCGGCCGGCCTCAATCGCGAGAGACGTTCCCGAGACCTGTGCCGCGATAGATCTCCGCCAGCGGCAGCGAGATGCCGAGCGCCGGCACCTCGACTGACTCGTTGAGCGCTCGCAGCCGCTTTTCAGCGAACCCGTTGTCACGGGCGAAGACGACAACTTCGACGGCATCCTGCGCGATGACGGCATCCTGCGCGATGACGACATAGTGGGTGAGCGACGCCAAGCTCGTGTATGCGGTGCGCTTCCAACGGAGGTCGCGATCCTTGGTGGACGGTGAGAGCACTTCAAAGGCCGCGAGCACGTCACTGCGGTCGCGGCCTTGGAGATCAAGCGAGGCACCCGTCCGGGGCAGGATGACGACGTCGGGCTCGGGGCGATTTATTTCAGATACCCGCACACCAAGTCCGGGCAGCACCTCCCAGGCTGCCGATAGCTCGCGCTCCCGCAGTGTCAGAGCAAAAAGTACGTTCTTGACAATCCCCTGATGCAGTCGGCTCGGCGCGGCGTTCAAGATCGGCTCCCCGTCGATCAGCTCCCATTTCTCCTCGTCTGGACACCGGTCCGTGAACTCGTAGAATTCATCGACCGTCATGGGGCCGGTCTTGATCGTAGGAATGCCCATGGTCTGCGCTCCCGCGCTCAGCCCTTCACCAGCACCGGGCCAGGCCCCTGCGGGCGCTCGCCCTCGTTCATGATGCCGAGCCGCTTGGCGACCTCGGTATAGGCCTCGATCAGCCCGCCCATGTCGCGACGGAAGCGATCCTTGTCGAGCTTCTCGTTCGATTTGATATCCCACAGCCGGCAGGAGTCGGGCGAGATCTCGTCGGCGACGACGATCCGCATCAATTCGTTCTCCCACAGCCGCCCAGTCTCCATCTTGAAGTCGACAAGCCGGATGCCGACGCCGAGAAAGACACCGGACAGGAAGTCATTGACGCGGATCGCAAGCGCCATGATGTCGTCGATTTCCTGCGGGGTCGCCCAGCCGAACGCGGTGATGTGCTCTTCGGAGACCATGGGGTCGTTGAGCTGTTCGTTCTTGTAGTAGAACTCGATGATCGAGCGCGGCAGCTGGGTGCCCTCCTCGATACCGAGCCGCTGCGACAGCGAGCCGGCCGCGACATTTCGCACCACCACCTGGAGCGGGATGATCTCGACCTCACGAATGAGCTGCTCGCGCATGTTGAGCCGGCGGATGAAATGCGTCGGCACGCCGATGTCGTTGAGATGCTGAAAGACGTATTCGGAAATCCTGTTGTTGAGGACACCCTTGCCCTCGATCACCTGGTGCTTCTTTGCATTGTGGGCGGTCGCATCATCCTTGAAGTGCTGGATCAGTGTTCCGGGCTCGGGCCCTTCGTACAGGACCTTGCCCTTGCCTTCGTAGATGCGGCGACGGCGGTTCATGGGAATGTACCGTGGTTTGTTAATGTCCATGTGGTGCCGTGGTTGCGTGTTGAACGAGCAGTGTCTTATCCGCGGCGGACAAACGCGGCGGCGCACTTGACGATCATGGCGGTCGCGTCCATGGCGAGACCCTAGCCGATCGAGCCGGACAGCACAATCAAAGACATCGCTCGGGCATTCGGAGCCTTGACTCGCATCAACAGTCTAGGCAGGCGCCCCGCGCCACGGCCCCATTGATTCGTGCGCGCTCACTCCTTATCACTTTGCTCGCGCACGCGATCCTGCGTGCGCGAGGCGGCACACGCGTTGAAACGTGCGTTGAAACTTCGACGTCCGCCATCTATGTCCTGAATGTGTTAATGTCCTTAGTGTGTGAAACCCATCCGAGAGGTCGACCATGACCACGTTCGACAAGCGCGAGGAAGGCTTCGAGAAGAAGTTCGCGCATGACGAGGAGCTGAAGTTCAAGGCGGCCGCCAGGCGTAACAAGCTCCTGGGACAGTGGGCCGCAGAGAAGCTCGGCCTCACCGGCGCCGAGGTCGATGCCTATGCCAAGGAAGTCATCGCCGCCGACTTCGAGGAGGCCGGCGACGAGGATGTCTTCCGCAAGCTGCGCAAGGATTTCGACGCCAAAGGCGTCAAAGAGTCCGATCATCAGATCCGCCGCACCATGCAGGAGCTGATGGAAAAGGCAGTGGCCCAAATCAAGACCGGCACTTGACCGCACAGGAGTGCTTTGATGGCTGACACGTTCACGCTCGCGCGCAGGCTCAAGGCCGGCGAGACCGTCTATACCGGCTGGTGCGGCCTGCCCTATCCGCTGGTCACCGAGATCATCGCCCGCGAGGGCTTCGCGGCGGTCACGATCGATGGCCAGCACGGGCTGTGGGACACGGCTGCTATCGTCGCCGCGGTCGCGGCGGTGCGCCAGGGCGGCGCAGCGCCGGTCGTGCGTGTGCCGGTCGGCGGCTTCGCGAGCATCAGTCGGGCACTCGACTTCGGCGCCGAAGGCATCATCGCGCCGATGATCAACACTCAGGAGGATGCGCGCGCCCTCGCGGCCTTCGCCAAGTTCACGCCAGTCGGCGAGCGCAGCTGGGGGCCGCATCGCGCCATGATGCTCGGCGGATTTACCGATCAGCAGGTCTATCTCGCCGAAGCCAACAGCCTCACCGTGACACTCGCCATGATCGAGACCCGCACGGCGCTTGCCAACATCGACGCGATCGCGGCAACGCCAGGAGTGGACGGGCTATTTCTTGGCCCCTCCGATCTTTCGATCGCGCTGTCGAATGGACGCACGCTCGACCCGCTCTCGAAGGACGTCGACAGCGAGATCGATCGCATCATCGCGGCCGCCACCAAGGCCGGCAAGATCCCGGGGGCCTATTGCCACAGCGCCGAGCGCGCCGTCGCGCTCGCCAAGCGCGGCATGCGCTTCATCGCGGTGGCGAGCGACATGATGTTTCTGCGGGCGGGGGCCGCCGCGCAGCTGAAAGTGCTCAAGGGCGGATAGCGAGCTATTCCGTTCGTCCCCGCGAAAGCGGTGACCCAGACTACTCTAACAAGACGTACGAAGAGGACTCTGGATTCCCGCTTACGCGCGAATGAACGGAGAATGCTGCGACCGCATTCATTTGATTTCAATCACCGCCATGATGCGCTCGAGCACGGCGCCGACATCCGCCTCGACCTCAGCCGCCTGCACCACGACCACCCGATAGCCGCGCTGCTCGAGCCAGGCGCGGCGCTCGCGGCGGGCCCGGCCGGCCGCCTCACTGTCATCGCCCGGCACCAGGTCAATGACGAGCCGCAGCGGAAACGACACCACGTCGGTGACGTGCCGCCCGACCGGCGTCTGCCGCTTGAAGCCATGACTCGCAAAGCGCCGGTCATTGGTGAGCGCATGCCAGAGCTTGCGTTCGGCCTCGGTCGGATTGCGACGCAACAGCCGCGCCAGCCCGCGCACGGGTGACTGCGCCTCCTGACCCGGCTCGCGCTCGGCGATCAGCGTGCGCAGCATCTCGGCCTCCGCACCGTCGAGCACGCCGCCGCGCGCCGGACCCTTCCGGCCTTCCGCGATCGACATGATCACGCCCGAGAGCGTCTGAATGTCCTGCCGGGTCGGCTGCATGCGATGAAAGATGTTGCGCAGGTTGATCATCATGGTCTCGTGCTTCTCGGCTGGCCGGAAGAACTCAACCCGGTCGAGCTCGCGCTCGACATTCTCGAAGAACGCCAGCAGCTGCTCCTTGGTGGCGGGGTCCGACTTCTGCGGCATCGCGAAGGGCAGCGCGCCGCCCGTCACGAGCTTGAACCACTCGTACGCAATGACCAGCACGGCCTGCGCAAGATTGAGCGAGGCGAACGCCGGATTAACCGGGTAGGTGACAATGGCGTCGGTGAGCGCAACTTCAGTGTTCTCGAGCCCGTAACGCTCGCGCCCGAACACGACACCGACCGCTTCGCCGGCGGCGATCCGCGGCGCTATCACGCGCGCCGCCTCCTCCGGGCCGAGCACAGGCTTGGCCTGGTCATGCGCCCGCGCGGTCGCCGCCAGCACGTAGGTGCAGTCGGCGATGGCGGCCTCCACCGTGTCGTAGAGCACCGCCTCATCCAGAATGCGGTCGGCGCCGGAGGCCGCCACATAGGCGCGCGGGTTGGGCCAGCCGTCACGCGGCTTGATGAGCCGCAGCCGCGACAACCCGAAATTGGCCATCGCGCGGGCGGTCGTCCCGATATTGTCGCCGAGCTGCGGCGCAACCAGGATCACGATCGGGGCCGGCGCAGCCACCCAGGTTTTGGTCTTGTCGGTCCCCGATCCGGGCATGACGTCTCGTCTCATGTTGTAGGTTTTGCGACCGCTAGCAACATCATTAGGCCTTCCGGATCAACCGCTTCCCAGCCGTCCACGGGTGGCCGCCAAGCGCCTCCAAAAGCGCCTTGCAGGACGGCCTGCGGCGGGCCATAAGGGCCGCGCCCCGGGGGCCCCCGGGCTTTCCCTCATTCGGCCCGAGCGAAGAAGGCTCTCAATTCGATGGCTAAAATCAAGGTAGCTAACCCTGTCGTCGAGATGGACGGCGACGAGATGACCCGCATCATCTGGAAGTTCATCAAGGACAAGCTGATCCATCCCTATCTCGATATCCAATTGCTCTATTACGATCTCGGCATGGAAAAGCGCGACGAGACCAACGATCAGATCACCATCGACGCAGCCGAGATGACAAAGAAGGTCGGCGTTGCGGTCAAGTGCGCGACCATCACGCCCGACGCCGGGCGCGTGAAGGAATTCAATCTCAAGGAGATGTGGCGCTCGCCGAACGGCACCATCCGCAACATCCTCGGCGGCGTGATCTTCCGCGAGCCGATCATCTGCAAGAACGTGCCGCGCCTGGTGCCGGGCTGGACCAAGCCGATCATCATCGGCCGCCACGCCTACGGCGACCAGTATCGCGCGACCGACTTCAAGGTGCCCGGCAAGGGCAAGCTCTATCTCACCTTCGTCGGCGACGACGGCCAGAAGATCGAGCGCGAGGTGTTCCAGTTTCCGGGCGCCGGCGTCGCCATGGCGATGTACAATCTCGACGACTCGATCCGCGACTTCGCACGCGCCTCGATGAACTTTGCGCTCAATCGCGGCTATCCGCTCTATCTCTCGACCAAGAACACGATCGTCAAGATCTATGACGGGCGCTTCGCGGACATCTTCCAGGAGGTGTTCGAGAAGGAGTTCAAGGACAAGTTCGCCGAGAAGAAGATCACCTACGAGCATCGCCTGATCGACGACATGGTGGCGGCCGCGCTCAAATGGTCGGGTGGCTATGTCTGGGCCTGCAAGAACTACGACGGCGACGTGCAGTCCGACACAGTGGCGCAGGGCTATGGCTCGCTCGGGCTGATGACCTCGGTGCTGACGACGCCGGACGGCAAGGTGGTGGAAGCCGAAGCCGCGCACGGCACGGTCACGCGGCACTATCGCGAGCACCAGAAGGGGCGCGAGACCTCCACCAACTCGGTGGCCTCGATCTACGCCTGGACCCGCGGCCTCGCGCATCGCGCCAAGCTCGACAACAACGCGGCGCTGGCGAAGTTCGCCTCGACGCTCGAGACCGTCACTGTCTCGACAGTGGAGTCGGGCTTCATGACCAAGGACCTGGCGCTCCTCGTCGGCTCCGACCAGAAGTGGCTCTCGACCACCGGCTTCCTCGACAAGATTGATGAGAACCTGAAGAAGGCGATGGGGGCCTGAGGCCGCCCTCTTGTTCAGCGTCACGTGCCGGGCCCGATTCGAGGCCCGGCTCTTCTCTGCACATCGGCGTACCCAGCTGGGGCGTATGGCGACGCCTAGGGATGCGAGCTATATTAGCTGCATGAACATCGCACTGCGCACGCCACTGACAGTCGATCAATATCTCGCGTGGGCTCGGGCCCAGAGCGACCCGCCACGCACGGAACTGATCAATGGACAGATAGTCCCCATGTCACCTGAACGCGTCGCGCACAACCGGACCAAGATCCAAGTCCTTTTGACCCTGCGTCAGGCGCTTCTAATGGCTGGCGTGGCCGGCGAAGTGTTCATCGACGGCCTGACCGTTCCGATCGACGACCACACCGCCTACGAGCCGGACGTTCTCGTTCGATGTGGCGCTCCGCTTCCGCCCGATCAGATGAAAGTGCTTGACCCAGTCATCGTCGTCGAAGTCAAGTCGCCCCCGACCGCGCACATGGATACGAGCGCCAAGCTGATTGGCTATTTCAAGCTGCCAAGTGTTTGCCACTATCTTTTTGTCGATCCAGACGCGCGCAGGGTCACCCATCATAGGCGCAGCGCCGACGGGACTGTCGCAGCTGACACACTGACGTCCGGCATCATCCGGCTCGATCCGCCCGGGTTGACGGTCGAAGCAGCCGATCTGTTCGGCTGAGCCAGCCCTCACCGCTTGATGTTCATGCTTGGCACCCGACCCGTGCCCGGCATTTTGTTGCCATGGTCGCATGCTCGTTGCACTCGGCTCAGCACGCCCGTTGCTCGCACACCCAGGGCCATGAAACGCATTTTTCGTATCGCCGGCGTGCCTGCGCTCCTGTTCGCCGGTTTCATCTACCTCAACAATGCCGACTGGCTGACCAGCGCGCCCGCCGGTAGCCCGGTTCTGTTGGCGCATCGCGGGCTGGCGCAAACCTTCGATCTCGACGGCGTCACCAATGACAGCTGCACCGCCGCGCGTATTCACGCGCCCACTCATCCTTATCTCGAGAACACGCTCGCCTCGATGGCGGCCGCTTTCCGCGCCGGCGCCGACATCGTCGAGCTCGACGTGCATCCGACCACCGATGGCCGTTTCGCCGTGTTTCATGACTGGACCCTCGACTGCCGAACCGACGGCAGGGGCGTCACGCGCGATCATTCGCTCACCGCACTCAAGGCGCTCGATGCCGGCTACGGCTACACTGCGGATGGCGGCAAAACCTTCCCGTTTCGCGGCAAGGGCGTCGGATTGATCCCCTCGCTCGACGACGTGGTCGGCACGTTTCCGGATCGGCGCTTCCTCATTCATATCAAGAGCAACGACCCGCATGAAGGCGAGCAGCTCGCATCGTATCTCGCCACGCAGCAGCCGGCGCAGCGCGCGCGGCTGATCGTCTATGGCGGCAACCTGCCGGTCGAGAGATTCCACCAGCGTCTGCCCGACACGCGTGCGATGTCGCACGCGAGTCTCACGCAATGCCTCCTGCGCTACATCGCGATCGGCTGGAGCGGCTACGTCCCGGCCGCCTGCGATCACAGCCTCGTGCTGGTGCCAATCAACGTGGCACCATGGCTGTGGAATTGGCCCAACGGTTTTCTCAACCGGATGGCTCGCGCTGGCAGCATCGTCGTGGTGGTCGGTCCTTACAGTTCCGGCGAGTTCTCGCGCGGGATCGACAGCGAGGCGGAATTCGCTCGGCTGCCCCATGGATTTGCCGGCGGCATCTGGACCAATCGCATCGATCAGATCGGCGCGCTGGTCCGGCCGCGGCATTAAGGCGCAATGGCGGTAAAACGACACAAAAACGAAAGACCCGTTTGAACCCCAATCGGGGAAGGCGCTACGTAGGGTCACCGCGGGTCATCTGCCTTTTGAGGCGCAATTCGGACAAAGGAGCTCCCATGATCCATCAATCGTCGTTTGCCGTCATCGTTGCTGCCGCTGCATTGGTGGCGACCGGTGCCGCGGCGCAGGTGCCCGAACCGATCGCTGCGCCGGGCGAGAGCGTGATCGTGACGCTGCATGCCGAAGGCGCCCAGATCTATGACTGCAAGGCCGGCGCCGACGGCAAGTTGGCCTGGGCGTTCCGCGAGCCGATCGCGACGCTCCTGCTCGACGGCAAGACGGTCGGCCGCCACTATGCCGGCCCCAACTGGGATCACGCCGATGGCAGCGGCGTCACCGGCAAGGTGCTCGCCAACGCGCCCGGCAAGAGCGCCAATGACATTGCCTGGCTCAAGCTCGAAGTGACGGCGCGCCGCGGCAGCGGCGTTCTTTCGGGCGCGACGACCATTCAGCGCATCAACACCGCAGGCGGAGTCATGAGCGGCGCCTGCGACAAGGCCGGCGCCTTCCATAGCGCGCCTTACGCGGCCGAATACGTGTTCCTGCGTAAGGGGTCGTGACGCGATACCGCCTGTGACATCCACGTGGAACAGGCGACGATCGGCGGTTGTGCTAGATTGCACTGATGGATATTGCACTCCGCCGATCAATGACTGTCGATGAATATTTGGCGTGGTCGGACACCCAAAGCGACTTGCCACACACCGAGTTGATCAACGGGCAGGTCGTCGCAACAGCACCTGAGCGAGTCGAGCACACCGAAGTCAAGTTTTCGGTAGCAATCGCGTTGAGAGCCGCGATCGGGCGCTGCCAGCTCGCATGCTGCGCGCTGCCCAGCGGGCCAACTGTGCGGATAGACGACCATACGGCCTACGCGCCAGACGCCCTCGTGTATTGCGGTCAAAGGCTGCCTGGTGATGCACTGGTCGTACCCAACCCAATGATCATTGTCGAAGTACTGTCGCCAACCACGTCGCACACCGACACCAGCGCCAAGCTGATCGGCTATTTCAAGTTGCCGAGCGTTCAGCACTACCTGATCATCGATCCAAACGCGTGCGCGGTCGCGCATCATTCCCGTCACGCCGATGGAACTGTCTCCGGCCGCACCGTGACATCCGGCACGCTCCGGCTCGATCCGCCTGGATTGGCGATCGACGTGTCCGAATTCTTCGAGTGAGCTAACCGCCGAGCGCCGCCGCGATGGCGGCGAGCGCGGCGTCGGCCTTGGAGCCGTCGGGGCCGCCGGCCTGCGCCATGTCGGGCTTGCCGCCGCCACCCTTGCCGCCAAGCACCGCAGATGCTTTGCGCACCAGGTCGACGGCCGAGATGCGCGCTACGAGATCGGGTGTTACACCGACCACAACGCTGGCCTTGCCATCCTCGCTGGTGGCGACAAGCGCCACCACGCCGGACCCAAGCTGCTTCTTCCCTTCGTCGGCAAGGCTTTTCAGGTCCTTGATGTCGATGCCGGACACCGAGCGCGCCATCAGCTTGACATCGCCGACCATTCGCACGCCGTCGGCGCCCTCGCTCCTGGCACCGCCACCCATGGCGAGCTTCTTCTTGGCCTCGGAGAGCTCGCGTTCAAACTTGCGCCGTTCATCGACCACTTGAACAAGACGGCTCGGCAGGTCCTCGACTGATACTTTAAGCTCCGCAGCAGCCGTCTTGGCGAGCTCGCCGACGCGATGCGCAGCCTTGCGCGCAGCGGTGCCGGTGAGCGCCTCGATGCGGCGCACGCCGGCGGCGACGCCCGCCTCGCCGACGACTGAGATGAGCCCGATGTCGCCGGTGCGCCGCACATGCGTGCCGCCGCACAACTCGACCGACCAGCCCATGGTGTTTCCACTGCCCTCACCCATGGCGACGACGCGAACCTCGTCACCGTATTTCTCGCCAAACAAGGCGCGCGCCCCCGATGCGTTTGCATCGTCGAGCGCCATCAGGCGCGTGGTGACGGACGAATTCTGGATGACGATGTCGTTAGCGATGTCCTCAACCCGCTCGATCTCCTCCGCGCTCATCGGCTTGGGATGCGAGAAATCGAAACGCAGCCGCTCGGGCGCCACCAGCGAGCCTTTTTGCGCGACATGGTCGCCGAGCACCTGGCGCAGCGCCTCGTGCAACAGATGCGTCGCCGAATGGTTCTGTCGGATCGCGCTACGACGGCCATGATCGACCGTGAGCGCAAGCGGCATGCCGACCTTGAGCGCACCCTCCTCGACTGTGCCGGAATGCACGAACAGGTCGCCCAGCTTCTTCTGCGTGCTCGCGACGTGGAAGCACACGCCGTCGGCGCTCATCGTGCCGGTATCACCGACCTGGCCTCCGGACTCGCCATAGAACGGCGTCTGGTTGAGCACGACCGCACCGCTCTCGCCTTTCTTCAGCGTCGAAACCTCTTGGCCGTCCTTCACCAGCGCGGCCACAACGCCCTCGGCGGTCTCGGTGTCGTAGCCCAGGAACTCGGTCGCCCCCACCTTCTCGCGCAGGCCAAACCACACCGCCTCAGTCGCTGCTTCACCGGAACCCTTCCAGGACTCCTGCGCAATCTGCTGCTGCTGCTTGAGCGCGGCATTGAAGGCGTCGACATCGACCCCGATGCCGCGCGGCTTGAGCACGTCCTGGGTCAGGTCGAGCGGGAAGCCGTGGGTATCGTAGAGCGTGAAGGCGACCTCGCCGTCGAATTTGTCTCCACTGTTCAGTCCACGGCTTTTCTCGTCGAGGATGGCAAGCCCGCGCGTCAGGGTTCGGCGGAAGCGCGTCTCCTCAAGCTTCAGCGTCTCGGTGATCAGGGCCTCCGCCCGTACGAGTTCTGGATAGGCCTGTCCCATCTCACGCGTGAGCGTGGGGACAAGCCGCCACAGCAGCGGCTCCTTGACACCGAGCAATTCGGCGTGGCGCATGGCACGCCGCATAACACGGCGCAGCACATAGCCGCGCCCATCCCTGTTTGGCAGCACGCCATCCGCGATCAGGAACGCGCTCGCGCGCAGGTGGTCGGCGATGACGCGATGCGACACCCCACGCGGCCCCTCCGGCTCGACCCCGGTCAGGTCGGCGACATGCATGATGATGGCGCCGAACAGGTCGATCTTGTAATTGTCGTGGGTGCCCTGCAGCACCGCCGCGATGCGCTCGAGCCCCATGCCGGTGTCGATCGAGGGCCTCGGCAGCCCGACGCGCTTGCCGGGAGCCTGCTGCTCGAACTGCATGAACACGAGATTCCAGATCTCGATGAAGCGATCGCCGTCGGCGTCGGGCGAGCCGGGCGGTCCGCCCGGGATATGGGAGCCGTGGTCGTAGAAGATCTCGGAGCAGGGGCCGCAGGGGCCGGTGTCGCCCATCTGCCAGAAATTATCGCTACCGGCGATGCGGACGATCTTGCTCTCGGGCAGCCCCGCGATCTTCTTCCACAGCTGGAAGGCATCGTCATCGTCGACATAAACCGTCACCATCAGACGATCGACCGGCAGATCGAACTCCTTGGTGATGAGATTCCAGGCCAGCTCGATCGCGCGGTCCTTGAAGTAGTCGCCGAACGAGAAATTGCCGAGCATCTCGAAAAACGTGTGGTGGCGCGCGGTGTAGCCGACATTGTCGAGGTCGTTGTGCTTGCCGCCTGCCCGCACGCATTTCTGCGAAGTCGCGGCCCGCACATAGGGGCGCTTTTCAAGGCCGGTGAACACGTTCTTGAACTGCACCATCCCGGCATTGGTGAACATCAGGGTCGGGTCGTTGAGCGGCACGAGCGGAGAGGACGGCACCACGGTGTGGCCGTTCTTGGCGAAGTAGTCGAGGAAGGTCGACCTGATCTCGTTGACGCCGCTCATCGCCTGTCCATCAGCCCTTGCTCGGTGGCGCGCCCTGGTTCAGTGCCGCGCAATCGCCCGCCATCCCGGCCACGCGGCCGCCTTGCGCGCCCGCTGCCGAGCTTGACCGCTTTTACCGGCGGCCCCCCATCCTGTCCAGGAAGCCCAGCTGAGCCCAGCTGAGCCCAGCTGAGCCCGGCTGATATAAGGCACGCCGCGTTTCCAACCCGCCGCCGGTTCTATATAAGCGCCAGCGCCCCGGCCCGCGACCCGCACAGCACCAAACCCCTAACACACAGCCCATGCCCCACACCGTCTCGCAGCTCGAACAGACGTTACGGGCGCGCCGTTTTGCCATTACAACCGAACTGACCCCGCCGGTCTCGTTCGATCCGGACGATCTCCTGCATAAGGCGCGACCGCTCCAAGGCCTTGCCGACGCCGTCAATGTCACCGATGGAGCGAGCGCCCGCGCCCACATGAGCGCGCTCGCCGCGGCGGCATTGCTGGCGCAGGACGGGATCGAGCCGATCTTGCAGCTCACCTGCCGTGACCGCAACCGAATCGCGCTGCAGGCCGATCTCATGGGTGCCGCGGCGCTCGGCATCCATAACCTGCTTCTGCTCACCGGCGACGACCCACAAGCCGGCGACCAGCCCGACACCAAGCCGGTGTTCGACGTCGACTCGACGACGCTCACCGCCATGGCACAGGCCATGCGCGACCGGGGCGAACTGCCGACCGGCCGCAAGATTGCCGGCCGGGCGAGCTTCTTTCTCGGCGCCGCCGACATGCCGATCGACCCGCCGCCCGGCTGGAAGCCATCCAAGCTTGCCGGCAAGATCAAGGCCGGCGCGCAGTTTGCACAAACTCAGTTCTGCATGGATCAAGGTGTCGTTGCGCGCTACGCGCGGCGGCTTGCCGCCGACGACACCACCCGGGAGCTCCATCTCCTGATCGGCATTGCGCCGTTGCGCTCGGCCAAGTCGGCACACTGGATGAAGGAGCACCTCTACGGCACGATCATACCGGATGAGATGATCGAGCGGCTGGAGCACGCCGCCGATCCGGCCGCCGAGGGCACGCGCATCTGCGTGGAGCTGATCGAGGCGCTGGCTGCCATTCCTGGCGTTGCCGGCGTGCATATCATGGCGCCGGCGAACGAGGCCGTGGTGCCCGACGTCATCGCGCAGGCGCGGCAACGGCTGTCGAAGCGATAGAGCGCCCGGAAAGTCCTATGGCCGGGAAAAGTCTATGGCCGGGACATAAGCGCGTTCACGCGCGTCCATGGCCCGTCCTGAAGCGCGTTCACGCGCGTCTTCGACGCGCGATGGACGGGCGTTAACGCCCTTCTGGACGCACTATGCCCGGCCACGACAACGCGAGACAAGATTGGTTGACGATCCTTCGCGATCACGAGCCTTCGCGATCACTCATCGCCTTCATCATCGTCGCCCTCTTCCTTCTCACCGGTCAGGATCTTCTCGGCGATCAGGCCTGAGTTCTGGCGTACCGCCGCCTCGATCTTGGCCGCCATGTCGGGATTCTGCTTGAGGAAGGTCTTGGCGTTCTCGCGGCCCTGGCCGATGCGCTGGCTGTCATAGGAGAACCAGGCGCCCGACTTCTCCACCACGCCGGCCTTGACACCGAGATCGACGAGCTCGCCGACCTTCGAGATGCCTTCGCCATACATGATGTCGAACTCGACGGACTTGAACGGCGGGGCGAGCTTGTTCTTGACCACCTTGACGCGGGTCTGATTGCCGACCACCTCGTCACGCTCCTTGATCGCGCCGATGCGGCGGATGTCGAGGCGCACCGAAGCATAGAACTTGAGCGCGTTGCCGCCGGTCGTGGTCTCCGGCGAACCGTACATGACGCCGATCTTCATGCGGATCTGGTTGATGAAGATGACCATCGTGTTGGACTTGTTGATCGAGGCGGTGAGCTTGCGCAGCGCCTGGCTCATCAGGCGAGCCTGCAGGCCGGGCATCTGGTCACCCATCTCGCCTTCGAGCTCTGCGCGCGGGACGAGCGCCGCGACCGAATCGATCACCAGGATGTCAACCGCGCCCGAGCGCACCAGGGTGTCGGCGATCTCGAGCCCCTGCTCGCCAGTGTCGGGCTGCGAGATCAGGAGGTCGTCGACGTTGACGCCGAGCTTGCGAGCATAGATCGGGTCGAGCGCGTGCTCGGCATCGATAAAGGCGCAGATTCCGCCCTTCTTCTGTGCTTCCGATACGCAATGCAGCGCAAGCGTGGTCTTGCCGGAGGATTCCGGGCCGTAGATCTCGACCACCCGCCCGCGGGGCAGCCCGCCGACGCCGAGCGCGATGTCGAGGCCGAGCGAGCCGGTCGACACCGTCTCCACGTCCATCGACTTGTTGTTCTTGCCGAGCCGCATGATCGAGCCCTTGCCGAAACTGCGCTCGATCTGGGAGAGCGCCGCATCAAGGGCTTTCGTCTTGTCCATGGATGAACCTTCAACAACGAGACGGACGACGGCGTTCGACATGTCCCACTCCTTATGACCGGGATTCGAAAGAGCGACAACGCGAGCCCATCCCGCGGGCGCTGCCCGATGTGGACACACATGTACACTGTTTGTTCTCAGTTCGCAATATGTTCTATTCCCCGATTTGGTAATGTCCAAACGCGACCGCCAATTTTCTAGGATAGTTGTCCTGGTTTGATGTGTACGAAACCCGACATTTGGCCCTTATACGTCATAAACGTTCGAAACGACCCTAAGGAAGGAACGAACAGGGAAACGACGTTGTACGTCAGTTCTGTGGGAATAGGCTGCGCCTATGGCTTCGGATGTTGAGGTGACGGCGCCAAATAAAACGCCCCGCCGTGAGGATGGCGGGGCGAAAGTCATGGGAGGTTTTCCCAAAGAGAAGCAGAAATTTTATACAGAATTTATGCCGCTCCTCCTACCCCCGCCCGTGTAGTCACATCGTCGCACGCCCGCGAACACCAGTTGTTAACCACACAGAATCGAATCAGCGCTAGCTCCTCCGCGCCATCAAAAGACAACAGGAGGAGGTCTCGCATGGAGTCCACTGGCTCGTCATGCTCGTCCAAGTCTCGTCTTATTCGCCCGAGTGATGTCGTCGACATCGCATGTCGTCCACGTCGGCAATTTCCATCTGCGTTCGGAATGTGAGCAAGCCGCGCGCGACGCCACGCGGCTTGCCACTATCGGCACGCCTTCGGATCACGCCGCCTACTATTGTGTGCGCGTCTATAAACAGCGCGTCGTCATGCACTCGCCGCCACCCGGCCGAACGGCAACGCGGACACGCGTTCGCATGCCATCTCGGCCATGCGCGTCGCCTCGCGACTTTTATGGGCGCGCCCAAAAAATAAGCCCCGCCAGAGCGGGGCCAAGTCAAAGGGAGGAAACGCCCCCTGTTCAGGGGCACTTGTAAAATATCAGAGTCGGCTGGGGTTGCCACGGCCAGTTGCAATTAGCTCCGGCTTGTGACCTTTGGGAGACAGTTTTTGAAACCGCTTTCCACAGGCGTACTTTCTGTTGCCGTAATGGTGTTTTGATACGGATGGCCGAGCGATGAATCGTCATAGAATCATGCGCTTGCCGCCACGACTGACGCTATCTTGATCCGCTCAAGTAAGCCCAAGGGAGCTCCCGTGGAGGCGCGTCGCGACGATGACCCTCCGGCACTTATCCACAGGCTTGGTTGAAGGTTGTGGATGAGAATGCCTCAAGGACGTTCCAACCATGCCTCAGGAATGCTGCACGAAGGCAGGTGAGTGATTGGCGCCCGCCCCTAACCCGATCGCTTTGATCACCGGCGCCTCGGCTGGAATCGGTGCTGCTTTCGCCCGGCTCCTGGCCGAGCGCGGCCATGAATGTGCGCTGGCAGCGCGCCGCGCCGAACAGCTCACGACACTGGCCGACGCGATCGCGGCAGCCGGCCACAAGCGCCCGCATGTCATTGCGCTCGACCTCGCCCGGCACGACGGTCCGTCACGGCTTGCCGGCGAGCTCACGGCGCGCGGGCTTGAGCCTGCGATCGTGGTCAACAACGCAGGCTTCGGCCTGCGCGGGCCGGCGGCTGATCTCGATCGCGCCGAGCAGCTCGCCATGATCGACCTCAATGTGCGCGCGCTCACCGCACTGTCGCTCACGTTCGTGGACAGCCTCAAGCGCCATGGCGGCGGCCTGATCAATGTCGCATCGCTGTCAGGATTCTTTCCGGGCCCGGGCATGGCGGTGTATTTCGCCGGCAAGGCTTTTGTCCGCTCTTTCAGCGAGGCGATCGCGCACGAACTGGCGAGGCAAGGGGTGCGCGTCACCTGCATCTGCCCGGGACCAGTGCCGACCGAGTTCCAGGCGCGCGCCGGACTGCACGAGAGAACGCCGCCGTTTCTTGGCCGCTCGGCCGAGCAGATCGCACGCGAGGGCTATGACGCCTTCATGCGTGGCCAACGCGCGCTGGTTCCAGGCATCCCCAACAAGATCGCGGGAGCGCTGCCGCGCTTCATGCCGCGCGCGCTGGTGCTGCAGACGGTCGCAGCGTTTGTGAAGCGGGCGGGGCCGCCCACCGCATAATCACGGTGAGGCGCCTGAGCGCCGGCAGAAAGCGGGTGGCCTGCCGGCTCGAGCCACACCATGTTCGCTATGGCGACAGACACAACAACGCCAAAGGCAAAACGATGAACGCACCAATGAGGAACCTCGCCGAGCTGCCGACCGAGCAGGATCCGCGCTGGGCAGTGGTGGTCGCGCGCGATTGCAGCGCCGACGGCTCGTTCTACTATTCAGTGTCGACCACCGGCATCTATTGCCGGCCGTCCTGCCCGGCGCGTCACGCCAAGCCGGGCCATGTCCGTTTCCACCAAACCCGCGCCGAGGCCGAGCGGGCGGGCTTCCGTCCGTGCAAACGCTGCAAGCCGGAGCAACTTCGCGACGAGCCGGACGCCCGCATCGCGACGCGCGTTGCAGCCATCGACTGGGCAGCCGCGGCTGCGAGCCTTGACAAGTATGGCTTCGCGCCGCTCGGCACGCTCCTTTCGGCCGGCGAGTGCACAGAGCTGGCAGGCTGCTACGATGACGGCAGCCGTTTTCGCAGCACCGTGGTGATGGCACGGCATGGCTTCGGCAGCGGCGAGTACAAGTATTTCACCTATCCGCTGCCGCCGATCATCGCGGCCTTGCGACCGGCACTCTATCGCGCGCTCGCCCCGCTTGCCAATCGATGGCACGACGCGATGGGAATAGCGACGCGCTTTCCGGCCGCGCATGCGGACTTCATCAAGCGCTGCCACGAGGCCGGCCAGAGCCGGCCGACGCCGCTGCTGCTTCGATATGGCGAGGGCGACTACAACTGCCTGCATCAGGATCTCTACGGCGAGCACGTGTTCCCGCTGCAGGTCGTGATCTTGCTATCTGAGCCGGGGACGGACTTCGCCGGTGGCGAGTTGGTGCTCACGGAGCAACGCCCGCGCATGCAGTCGCGGGCGGAGGTCGTGCCGCTGCGGCGTGGTGAGGCGGCAGTGTTCGCCGTGCACCATCGGCCGGTTGCCGGCACCCGCGGGACCTACCGGGTCAATATGCGCCACGGCGTGAGTCGTCTGCGCTCGGGCGAGCGCTACACCGCCGGGATCATCTTTCACGACGCACAATAAGCAGCCGGCGCATCATTAGCGCAGCTCCAACACGCCGATCTGATTGACCAGGCTGTTGGCGGTCACGACGTTGCCGTCGCGGGTGACGTCGACGTTGCGCACGATGTCGCCGCCGCCGGGAATCACCCAGGTCTGGAACTTCTCGGTCGCCGGATCGAAACGCACCATCGTATTCGGCTTGGCGTTGGACTCGTTGTAGTAGACCGCACCCTTGGTGAAGGCGATGCCATACGGCTGCGACTGCGGTCCGCTCGGCGACTGCCACTCCTTGACCTCGCCGTTGCGCAGATCGAGCCGGCCGAGAAAGCCGCGCGCAAAGTCCGCGTAGTAGACGATGTCGTCGCTCGCGAGCGCGAGCCGGCGCGGCCGCGCGCCCGGATCCGGTAGCGTATATTCCTTCACGGCCAGCGTGGCTGGATCGATGGTCGCCACCTTGTTGGTGCCAAACAGCACCACCACTGGCACGCCCTTGGAATTGATTTGCAGGCCATAGGGCCGCGAGTTGGGTGTCAGCGACTTGACGATCTTGATCTCGCCGCTCTTCGGATCGAGCCGTCCCATGACGTTGGCGTTTTGCGCCGTGAACCACAGGATGCCACTCTGATCGAAGTTGAGCGTGTGCGGATCCTTCACCGCGGGATCGGGCATCTTGTATTCGGTCACGTCGCCGGTCTTGGGATCGAGCTTGCCGATGAGACCCGCACTGTTGCCGGTGAACCAGATGTTGCCGTCGCGATCCTCCGCAAGACCGTGCGGGCCGGTGCGCGGGGTCTTGAGCGGAAACTCCTTGAACTGCTCCGTCTTCGGATCGAACCGGCCTATCTTGTTGGCGAGCTGGCCGGTGTACCAGATAGCGCCATCCTTGCCCGCGCGCGGATCATGCGGGCGCGACCCCGGTGTCGGCACCGGCCACGTGTGTATTTTTGCCTGTTGCGGGCCGTCGATCTTGGCGGCCGCCGGCCGCGGCCGTTCCGGGAAACTCTTGATCAGATATTGAGTGACCGTATCCCACTGATCCGGCGGCACCGGCGCGCCCACGTTCTTCATCATCTGGACAACAGTGCGCCAGCCCTCGGGCGTGTAGCCGGCGCGTGCGCGATTGAGCTCGTGGCAGGCGCCGCAGGACGCGACGAAGACGTCCTTGCCAGGCCCATCGGGAAAGTCGCGCTCTTGTTGCGCATTCACAGGCAACGCCTGGCACAGCAGGATTGCTGCAACCGGCGCCAACCGGGACATCTGGCGCATGCTCGTCTCCCTATGTGGGTTCCACTCAGGGCGGGATTACCCGTTATCGCCTTAACCCGCTGTCCCCTGATGCGGTTGCCTGATCCTTGGACATCGATCGCAATCAGCATCAAACCACCTCAAGCGCCTAAATCAATCTTAAGCATTTGAAAAATAACGTAGTTCAGCGCTGCCGCAATTGCACCGAAACCACTTGATTAGGATTAGTCTTATTCTAATCTAGCTGCTTACGGGGGATGCCGCAGAACGCTGGCATCAGGGCATCAAGGGGGCGGGAATGTCGGGGCGTAGACTATCTGGTTTGGGGACGACGATTGCGCTGTTGCTGGCTGGCACGGGTGGGCTGCGCGCCGATGACGAGATCCAGGTCTACAACGGCGAGATCGCCGACGTCGGCAGGTGGACTGGTCAGCATCACTTCAACTACGCCCTCGTCGGCCGCAAACAGCCTGAGTTTCCCGGCGGGCTCGTCCCCAATCACACGCTCAATGCCACCCCGGAATTTGCCTACGGCGTCACCGACTGGTTCGAGGCCGGGTTCTACGTACCCTGGGCGATCGACAAGGATGGCTATCATTCCAACGCGATGAAGCTTCGCACCCTGTTCGTCACGCCCAATGCAGCCAAGCGCGATTTTTTTTACGGTCTCAATATTGAATACCAATACCTGATGCCGAAGTTTGCCGACACGCGCTGGGGCATGGAAATCCGCCCCATCATCGGTTGGCGCAAGGGCGACTATGATCTGATCATCAATCCGATCGTCGACCTGAGCTTCGGCAAGAACGGCGAGGTCACCTTCGCACCGAACGTGCGATTCGCGCGAAACTTCGGCGAGGATTTCGCACTGGCGATCGAGTACTACACCGATCTTGGTCCAATCAGTCACTTCCTCCCGTTCAGAGAGCAAGGCCATAACATCTACGGCGTTGTCGACTTCAAGGTGAACCGCTTCGATGTCGAGTTTGGTGTCGGCTACGGTCTCACCCAGGGGTCGGACCGTTGGATGACAAAATTGATGATCACCACCAACCTCTACGACAGCCCTTCCGAGGCGTCACAAAATACAGAGAGCAATGGGAAGCTGAAAAAACTGCAAACCGCCAAGGCGCCGGTGAGGAAGGCGCCAACAAAATCCGCGATGGAGCCTATCTATGATTTTGGCGGCTGCTTCGCGGGCGGTTATTTCGGCGGCAGCTTCGCGGCTGACGTCGAGGCGACCGATCCCATGTCGGCTGGAACATTCTACAACGCACCCTTCGCCAATGCGGCCAATGGCGGCTCCTACCGCGCCCCATTCGACAAGATCAGCCCGATCGCCGGCGGGACGCTTGGCTGCAATTGGCAAGCCAGGGGCTCGTCGATCGTCTTCGGCGCTGAAGCTGAGACCGGCTATATGCGCCTGACCGCAGCCGCGACCGACCCCTTCAGCGCTTCTTCCAACAATGACACTTTCGACAAGACCGTGATTGGCAACTGGTATGGTGCCATTGCGGGTCGCGCCGGCTGGGTCGCGGATCGCGCGCTGTTCTATGGCAAAGCCGGCATTGGCTTCACCGGACTCAAACAGACAGTCACCGACACCTGCAGTGTGGCACCCTGCAGCAGCAATTTTCTGAACGCCAGCAACAGCGACACGCGGGCATTCTTGGTTGCTGGCGGCGGCATCGAATGGGCCTTCACCGGCAATTGGACGGTGAAGATGGAATACCTGTTCCTGGATCTGACCGAGAGCCATGCGGTGTGCGGACCTGGCGGGGGCACGACCTTCTGCTCGAATCACACGCTCAATGGTGTCCACACCACCAAGCTTGGATTGAACTACAAGCTGTTCTGACGCGAGGCGCGCAAGCGGCGCCGGTTTGAGCTGGCCGGCGCCGTTATGCACTATTCTGCATTCTGCGCACTGGTCCTTACCCGCGTAAATCAATTTTGCTGGTTTGCGATTGAGCTGCCGGCGTGAATTGCCTGGCAACGACCCCGCGCTGCGGCGTCCGCAGCTCGGCGGCGCATTTGGTGCCAAAGCCTGCTTCGAAGTGCGTGGAAGCCGACGCGAGACCGCACACGTTGCACAGACCTATCCAAAAGTCGCGCCACCAATCCAAAAGTATAGGCGACATCATCGTCCAATAGATTCACCTTCACGCACGGCGCATCGCTGCAACGCATCTGATTGCGTCGGAAATGCGCAACGCAACCAACTGCAAATGGAGACACTCATGAACGCCTTGGTTATTGCCGTCCTCGCAACCGTCACTATCGGCAGTGCCGCTCTCGCCCAGCAGCAGCGGAGCGTGCGCGACATGATGGCCGACATGAAAGCAAGATACGGGCAAACCTTCGACGAGTGTCAAGCGCTGGCGATATCCAGAGGATATCGCTTGAGCGACGAGGAACAGGAAGGTCGCGGAGTGATGATGTTCATCGAAGGCTGCATTATGGGTAGGCAGCGCTGACGACCGCTCCCATCATAAAAGCCAGCCCCGTTCGCGCTGACGTGTTGCGCCTCAGGTGTCAGTCACACGCGGCAATAGATTGACCTTCGCACCGCGCATCAGTGTAACGCATCTCATTGCATCGGTTATGTGCAACGAAGGAGAATGTCATGACTGAAACATCGCCAACTCGACGCGACGTTCTGGCCGCCTCAGCGGCCGCTGGTGCCCTCAATCTGCTTCCCGCAGGCCCAGCTGGGGCGGCCGATGACAGCGCCATCCGAGCGCTCCGCATCGACGTTCCGGAAGCAAAGCTCGTTGATCTCCGCCGGCGCATCGCTGCCATTCAATGGCCCGAAAAGGAGAATGTCGACGATCCATCGCAAGGCGTGCAGCTCAAGACGATGCAGCAGCTCGCCCGCTATTGGGTGACGGATTACGATTGGCGTAAAATCGAAGCCAGGCTGAACGCCTTGCCGCAATTCATGACGAACATCGACGGACTCGACATTCATTTCATCCATGTCCGCTCGAAAAATCCTAACGCCTTGCCGCTCATCGTAACGCACGGGTGGCCCGGCTCGATTATCGAGCAACTGAAGATCATCGATCCCCTTACGAACCCGACTGCACATGGCGGACGGGTTGAGGACTCGTTCGATGTCGTCATCCCCTCGCTGCCTGGCTACGGGTTTTCGGGCAAGCCAACCGCAACTGGCTGGGACGTTCCCCGCATTGCACGCACGTGGGTTACGCTGATGAAGCGCCTTGGATACGCGCGCTTTGTGGCGGCGGGCGGCGATTGGGGTGCGCAGGTCGTTGACGAATTGGGTGTGCAGGCACCTCCGGAATTGCTCGGCATTCACACGAACATGCCTGGTACTCTTCCAGCCGACATTTCCAAGGCACTCAATTTCCACGAGCCGCCGCCGGCCGGGCTCTCAGCCGAGGAACGGCACGCCTGGGACCAGCTGGACTTCTTCTATAAGAACGGGCTGGGTTACGCCAACGAGATGGCACTCCGCCCGCAGACCCTGTACGGGATCGCGGATTCACCGGTCGGCCTGGCAGCCTGGATCCTCGATCACGACGCGAGTAGTTACGAGATGCTAGCACGCGCGATCGATGGACAACCCGAAGGGCTCACCCGCGACGACATTCTCGACAACATCACGCTCTACTGGCTAACGAATACAGCGGTCTCTTCGGCACGTCTCTATTGGGACAACCGCATTACGTCGAAGAAAGGCTTTTTCGACGTCAAGGGCGTCGCCATCCCGGTTGCCGTGAGCGTCTTTCCGACCGAGATCTATGCCGCCCCACGCAGTTGGGCAGAGAAAGCCTATCCCAAGCTCATCCATTACAACAAGCTTCCCAAAGGCACTCACTTCGCCGCGTGGGAACAGCCGCAATTCTATTCAGAGGAAGTTCGCGCTGCGTTCCGATCGCTGCGCGGAGCCTTGTGAAACAAGAGGTCCGCCTTTCGCGCTTCTCGATCTACTACAACAAGGTCGACAAAGGCGATCACTTCGCGGCGTGGGAACAACCCGAGCTCTTCAGTGCGGAGCTCCGAGCCGCGTTCAGATCCCTTCGCCAGCCCTCGTGAACAACAATGAGGCGGCGTGCGCATTGCGCACGCCGCTATCCCGCCCAAGACGATATCTCTCAGATTCGGAGACTCCTATGGACACGATCAGGACCGAAGATGTCGATCACCATCGCCGCCAGCTTTTGGGCACCGCGGCGATGGGCACCGCTGTCGCGATTGCCGCTAACCTACTCCCGCAACACCTGGCCGCCGCGGCCACGGGCGACACCATTCGCCCCTTCCGCATCAACGTTCCGGAAGCGGACCTCGTCGATCTCCGCCGGCGCATCGCCGCCACCCGATGGCCCGACCGCGAGACCGTCAAGGACCGGTCGCAGGGCGCACCGCTCGCAAAATTCCAGGAGCTGGTGCGTTATTGGGGAACGGACTACGACTGGCGGAAGGCCGAGGCCAAGCTCAACGCCCTGCCCCAATTCATAACAACGATCGATGAGGTCGATATCCACTTCATTCACGTTCGCTCGAAGCATCCCAATGCTCTGCCAGTCATCGTCACCCATGGCTGGCCGGGGTCGGTGCTCGAGCAGCTGAAGATCATTGATCCGCTCACGAATCCGACAGCCTACGGTGGACGGGCAGAGGACGCCTTCGACGTCGTTGTTCCGTCGCTCCCGGGCTACGGCTTCTCCGGCAAGCCGACGGGCACCGGTTGGGACCCCGACCACATCGCGCGAGCCTGGGCAGAGCTGATGAGGCGCCTCGGCTACGCCCGCTACGTCGCCCAAGGCGGCGACTGGGGCTCTCCCGTCTCCAGCGAGATGGCCCGCCAGGCGCCGTCGGGTTTGCTCGGCATCCACATCAATTTACCGGCAACGGTACCGCCCGAAGTGGGCGCGGCGCTCGCTACCGGCGGGCCCGCGCCGGCGGGAGCCTCCGAAAAGGAACGCGCAGTGTTCGAAGCGCTGAGGACATACGCCAGGACGGGAGGCTCGGCGTACTTCACCATGCTGACCGCGCGGCCGCAGACGGTCGGTTACGGCGTAACGGACTCCCCGGCCGGCCTCGCGGCGTGGGTGCTCGTGCATCCAGGGTTCGTGGACTGGACCTACGGCGCCGATCCCGAGGCGTCACCAACGAGAGACGACGTATTGGACAACATCACGCTGTACTGGCTGACGAACAGCGCGACCTCTGCCGGGCGGCTGTATTGGGAGACTGGCGGACGAAGCGCCATTCAAGCGGCCGCGTGGAAGACCGCGGAGATCTCGCTCCCGGTGGCCATCACGGTGTTTCCGGAGGACGTCTATCGAGCCCCGGAGTCATGGGCTCGGCGCGCCTATCGCAACCTCATCTATTTCAACGAGGTCGATAAGGGCGGTCACTTCGCGGCATGGGAGCAGCCGGACCTCTTCAGTGCCGAGCTCCGCGCCGCGTTCAGACCGCTTCGACCGGCACACTGATCAACCGTTCCTCGATGGAGGACGAAAGGCGATTGACATGAAAACGACTGGAATCTTGGCGACAGCTTTTCGTCGTCGGACTCATCGCGCATACCTGCAAAGACGCGACGCCGGACTACTCGGATGAGGAGATGCACGCCGCTCTCGACGTCAATATCCCGAACTACGCCAGTGCCATTGCTAGCACGGAGGAGATCGTGGCTTCGATCCCGGCTCTTGAAGACTTGAGCGCGCACATTGTGCGCGCCGATTGCCAGGCTAGCGCGGCAGCATCATTGGAATTCCAGAAAGGAATTCACCAATGAAACCGAGCACCCTCTTGGCGTCCGCAATATTCGTGCTCGCAATTGCGGCGCCGATTGCAGCTTTTGTGGAGGACACGACCATGCCGCAGTCGAAGACGTCCACAGGGCTACGTGTGCCTTTCCTGCACGGCTCCCTCGACGGATTGCTAAGCCGATCTACGCTGCCGTCGCTTGAGCGCGCGACCGAGTGGATCAACTCACCACCTTTGACCGCGTCGGCTCTTCGCGGAAAGGTCGTTCTGGTCGACTTCTGGACTTACACCTGCATCAATTGGTTCCGCACCCTTCCCTACGTCCGCGGTTGGGCTGAGAAATACCGGGACCAGGGATTGGTGGTAATCGGCGTCCACACGCCGGAGTTCGAGTTTGAGAAAGACCTCAATAACGTGCGGCGGGCCGCCAAGGCGCTGCGGGTGAATTACCCGATCGCCGTGGACAGTGACTATGTCTTATGGCGCGCTTTCGAGAACCAATATTGGCCGGCGCTGTATTTCATCGATGCGCAGGGCCGGACTCGACATCATCATTTCGGCGAGGGCGCATACGAACAGTCGGAAATGATCATTCAGGATTTGCTCGCCCAGAACGGCGTTGACGGCATCAGCCGTGAACCACTGATGGTTGAAGGTCGTGGCCTCGAAGCAACCGCGGACTGGCGCAACCTGAGGTCCGGGGAAAACTATGTCGGCTATGGGCGCACCCAGAATTTTTCATCGCCAGGTGGCGCGGCCGCCGACAGGCCACATATTTATGCCTTCCCCGCCCGGCTGCGCCTGAATGATTGGGCGCTTTCCGGCAATTGGACGCTGAAGAAGGGAGCCGCCGCGCTGAACGAGCCCAACGGAACCATCGCGTATCGTTTTCATGCGCGCGACCTTCATCTCGTGATGGGCCCGGCCACGCCAGGAACTTCCGCGCGATTCCGCGTGCGGATCGATGGAATGCCGCCAGGCGCGGCGCACGGAGTTGATGTCGACGAGCAAGGTAACGGTACGGTGATCGAACAACGCCTGTACCAGCTGATCCGACAGCAGCCGCCCATTGCTGATCGACAGTTCGAAATCGAGTTTCTCGGTCCGGGAGTGGAGACCTTTGCTTTCACATTCGGCTGACTCGCTGCACAACCATCACATCACTGAGGGTAACCAATGGAAACGATCACAATCGCAGACGGCATGAATCGGCATCGCCGTTTATTTCTTGGCGCGGCCACTGCGACGGTTGCGGCCGCCCAGCTCGGGATGATGGGTTCTGCGAGAGCGCAGCCCGGCAACACCGGAGCCAAGCAGCTGCCGCCCGTCAAACCAGGGACAAACACGTCGTTCGGTCCGCTGAAGCAGATTGATGCCGGCGTTCTGAACGTCGGCTACGCTGAAGCTGGCCCAGCCAATGGGCCAGCGGTCATTCTCCTGCACGGCTGGCCCTACGACATTCACAGCTTTGTTGATGTTGCACCCTTGTTGGCCTCGGCCGGCTATCGGGTAATCATCCCTCACCTGCGCGGCTATGGCACGACGCGATTTCTCTCGAGTGACGCGGTCCGAAACGGCCAGCCGTCGGCGCTCGCCGTCGATCTCTCGGCGCTGCTGGACGCCCTCAGGATTGAGAAGCCGATCCTCGCCGGTTTTGATTGGGGAGCGCGGACCGCCAACATCTTCGCGGCACTCTGGCCAGAGCGCACCAAGGCCATGGTTTCCGTAAGCGGCTATCTGATCGGCAACCAGGAAGCCGGCAAGATGCCGTTGCCGCCACAGGCCGAGTTCGAATGGTGGTACCAATTCTATTTTGCCACCGATCGCGGCCGCGCCGGCTACGACAAGTATCGGCGTGAGTTCTCGAAGCTCATTTGGCAGATCGCTTCGCCCAAGTGGAACTTCGACGAAGCGACGTTCAATCGCAGCGCGGCGGCCTTCGACAATCCGGATCATGTCGAGATCGTGATCCACAATTATCGATGGCGGCTGGGCATCGCCAAAGGCGAGTCCAAATATGACGATCTGGAAAAGCGCCTTGCCACAAGTCCAGTCATCACAGTGTCCACCATAACGCTTGAAAGCGACGCCAACGGCGCGCCGCATCCGGACCCCAGCGTTTACGCTCAGAAATTCTCGGGCAAGTATTTGCACCGAAATATCACGGGCGGCATTGGGCACAATCTGCCACAGGAAGCCCCGCAGGCCTTTGCTCAAGCTGTCGTCGATGTCGCCGAACTCTAATCGGCGTGGTGCCATGCTGGTCGACGCCCCTCAGCTTGGCTGATGCGTCAGCGACAATCAATGTACGTCCTCTGGCTTGCCATCATTCACACGCTCAATGGCGTCCTCACCACCAAGCTTGGATTGAACTACAAGCTGTTCTGACGCGAGGCTCACATATTGGATCTCACGTGCCGGGCGGGACCGACACAGCCACAGTTAGCGCGCCTGCCATCGTCACCGCGGCAGCAGCGATGAAGCCAATTTGAAACCCGGGCTCGAGCGAACCGCTACTGGCAGCCAAGGCAACGCCAAGCAATTGTGCCACCCGGCTGATCGCGTTGTTGATGCCGGATGCGAGCCCTTCGTCGTTTCGTTCCACGCTCGAAATGACCGAGGCGGTGAGCGGAGTCACCAAGACGGCAAATGAAATGCCAAGCAGCGTCATCGGTGCAATGACGGCGAGTATCAGCGAGGCATTCTGGCCGAATGCCATCCAGAGCAGTGCAAGCGAGGCGCCGGCCGCCCCGGCGATGAGCATCGCCCGCGCCCCGATTGAGTCCGCCAGAGCGCCGAACGGCCGAGACAGCAAACCGAGACCGAGCGTGAACGGCAAGAACGCCAGCCCGGCGTCGGTCGGCGTCATGCCGCGATGGTCAACGAGATCGAACGGCAGCAGAAAGAACATGATGGCCAAGCCCGAATAGATCATCAGTGTCGAGGCATTCAGCCCGAAGAAAGTCCGGTTCTGCACCAGACGGGGCGGGGTCATGGGATGCGGACTTATGCGCTCCCAGTAGGCGTACATCGCGAGGCCAACGACGCCGAGCCCACCGACAACTACGATCGTCACGCCAGACATCGCCAGCGTGGTTTCGGCCGGCGCGTGGCGGCCCGCATTGCTCAGCGCCCAAGCCAGCGCCGCAAGTGCCGCAGCCAGAATCGCAGCCCCGATCACATCGAACCGGCGCAGCTCGTGCCGATCCTGCGGAGCGAACGCTGCAACCATGCCGACCACGACAAGCGCCAGCGGTGGGTTTATCCAGAACACCGACTGCCAGCCGAACGTCTCAACCAGCCAGCCACCCAACACCGGCCCGCCGGCAGTCGTCAGAGCCGACGCCGCAGCCCACACGCCGACCGCTCGGTTGCGCTCATCCTTTGGGTAAACGGCGCCAATCAAAGCGAGGCTTGATGGCGTCAGGATCGCCGCGCCAACTCCTTGCAGAACGCGCGCCGCAATGAGCCAGGCGACCGATGGAGCCAGCGCGCACATCGCTGACGCCAAACCAAAAATCAAAGATCCGATCGCCAACATTCGCGCTTTGCCGTAGACATCGGCGAGTGCGCCTCCGACCAACGTTATCGACGCCAGCGTGACGACATAACCGTTCAGGACCCACTGAACTGCGGCAAGATCCGTTTCGAGGTCTGCCCGCAAGTTCGGCAGCGCGACAGTCAGTGCGGAACCATCGATGAAGGCCATCGAGGAAGCCAGAATGCAGCTGACAAGCACCATGCGGCGGCGCTGAAGCGATATTTCTCGCCCCAGCTCGCGCGGACACGGCTCGGCCTCGACCATACCGCGACTGCACGGTTCCACGAACGGCTGTGCCATCCTCCGCTCCTATGCGCCTTCGAGTATGCGCCTTCGAGGCTTGCGAGTTCACCATCTCACAGATGTGTGGCTTAGTATTGAACCAGGTTTCCGGCGATGCGTTCGACGTGAACGAGCGTCACCTGGCAATCGATGGTCGGCTGCAGATGTTCCAGGGAATCCCTGGCCGCTCGATATGCGCCCCGGTATGATCGCGACGAAAAAAACAGCGGCATCGATCGGGAGGATTTCATGCGTCAGCGACCATCAGCGTACGGCCCCTGGCTTGCCATCATTCTGCTCGCCGCCCTCCCCTCACCTGCGGTCGCGCAGGCGCAGGCCCTGACCGTGTTCGAAGGCGCGCGCCTGATCACCGGCGACGGCGGCACGCCGATCGACGACTCCGCGTTCGTGGTGGAAGGCAACCGCATCACGCAGGTCGGCCGCAAAGGCGCGTTGAGCGTTCCGGCGGGAGCGCGGCGCGTCGATCTCACCGGCAAGACTGTCATGCCCGGCATCGTCGACGCGCACGGTCATCCGGGCTTCCTCGACATGGTGACCGGCACCATGGCGAAGGCGAATTTCACGCGCGCGAACTACATCGATCACCTCGAGCGCTACGCCTATCATGGCGTCGCTGCGGTGCTCAGCACCGGCACCGACTTCGGCGAGCTCGCCTATCGGCTGCGCGAGGAGACGGTTCCGAACGGGGCGCGCATCCTGACCGTCGGCCGTGGCGTCGCCTATCCGGGATCCGGGCCCGCCGACGACTCGCGCAACGACGTGCCGCTGCCGGCGACGAGCGCGGCCGAAGCGCGCCAGGCGGTGCGCGAGATCGCCAAGGACAAGCCCGACTTCATCAAGATCTGGGTCGACGACCGCGGCGGCCGCAAGACCAAGCTCACGCCCGACATGTACACCGCCGCAGCCGACGAGGCGCGCCAGCTCGGGCTGCGCTCGATCGCGCATGTGTTCGATCTCGCCGATGCCAAGCTGTTGGTGCGCGCCGGCGTCGAAGGCTTTATGCATAGTATCCGTGACCAGGAGGTCGACGAGGAGTTCATCAACCTCGCCAAGGAGCGCGACATCTGGATCACGCCCAACCTTGGCGGCATCAACCGCTCCTCGCTTCTTCGCGAGGACGGCACGCCGGCCTGGATTCATGAGCCGCTTACGCAGCAGACGATTCCGCCGGCGATGATCCGCGCTCGCCTGCAGCTCTACGAGAGCCGCAAGAAAGCCGGCACACCGCCCAACACGTTCGGCCGAGTGTACGACATCATCAATACCAGGAAGCTGCACGCCGCTGGAGTGCGCGAAGTGCTTGGCGGCGATTCAGCCGGCGACAGCAACCGCTGGCTCGGCCTGCACGGGCTGGTGGAGATCGAGAACCTTGCGGCCGGAGGCTTCACGCCCATGGAGGTGATCGTGGCGTCGACCCGCGAGTCCGCGAAGGCGCTTAGGCTCGATCAACTCGGCATGGTGGCACCCGGCAAGAGCGCCGACTTCATCGTGCTCGACGCCAATCCGCTCGACAATGTCGCCAACGCGCGCAAGATCAACAGGGTCTATCTGCGCGGACAGGAGGTCGACCGCGCGGGGCTGCGCGCCAAATGGCAGGCGCGATGGCGCGAGAAGGGACAGATCTGAGGCGCTCGCCCCGCAACCCATCGTTGCCTTAGAACGACCCGAATGCCGAACCCAATGCAATGACAACCGCCAGTGCCAACACCGCGCTGACGATCGCGACCATGACGATATCGAGATAGCTTTCGCGATGCGTGGTTCCGCAGACAGCGAGCAGCGTCACAACCGCGCCGTTGTGCGGCAAGCTGTCGAGAGTACCGGAGCCGATTACGGCAACGCGATGCAAGAGCGCAGGGTCGATCCCCTGCTCTGCCGCGAGGCGCACATAGGTGGCGCCGAGCGCATCGAGCGCGATCGTCATCCCACCCGAGGCCGAGCCGGTCAGCGCAGCAAGCACGTTGGTCGCGACAGCGAGCGAAACCAGGAGGCCCCCGCCAACTGACAACACCCATTCGCGCACCATCGCAAACGCGGGCAGCATGGCGACGACCGCACCGAACCCCACCAGGCTGGCAACGGTGACAGCCGGCAGCACCGAGGCATTGGCGCCGGCGTCCATGCTCGTGCGCAGTGACGGGAGCCGCCGACGGTTGACGAGAATGAGCGCCAGGATCGCAGCCGCCAGCGCCACAGCCACCGACCACACGCCCATCACCGCTGACAGGGAGGTGGCGCCCCAGCGCTCCTCGCCCAGAAACGAGAAGTCGAGCCGCGGTAGAACAAGAAGCGACATCAGGAGATTGACACTCACCACGATCGCCAAAGGCAGGGCGGCGAGACCGATCGGCGGCGGGGCGTCGCCATGGCGGCCGTGCCGGATCTCCGCCGGATCGAATTCGCGCGCGGTCGACGCCCGCTCTCGAATGATTTGATCCTCCGAAATCGTTTCGAGAGCGATATCGCTGCCGCCGCCGTAACCCTCCCCGGCGCGGCGCGCGCTGGCTTCGGCGCGGCCAAGCCACCACAAACCGAATCCCAGCATGACGGCGGAGGCGACGATGCCGAGGCCGGGCGCCGCAAACGGCGTTGTGCCGAAGAACGGCATCGGGATGGCATTCTGAATTGCGGGCGTCCCCGGAAACGCCGACATCGTGAACGTCATCGTCCCTAGCGCAATCGCCGCGGGCATCAGCCGGCGCGGAATGTCGGCGGCTCGAAACAGCGCCTGCGCCATCGGTGCGAGCACGAACAAGGCAACGAATACGCTGACGCCGCCATAGGTGACCACCGCGCCGGCGAGCACCACCGCCAGCACCGCACGGCGTGTCCCCAAACGCTCGGTCATGAAGGTCGCGATAGCTTTCACCGAACCACTGTCTTCCATGAGCTTGCCGAACAAGGCGCCCAGGAGGAACAGCGGGAAGAACTGCGCGAGAAACTGCGCTGCGCTGCCCATGAAGGTCTGCGTCCAATGGGCGAGCAGGGGCTCACGTGCGACCGCGGCGGCGACAAGCGCCGTGGCGGGCGCCAACAGCAGCACGCTCCAGCCTCGATACGCCAGCCAGATGAGCAGTCCGAGGGCGACAAGAATGCCGAGAAGTCCCATGCGTCAGACACTTTGCAACAACGCGTCGAGATCCAGGGTGGAGCGGCGCCCGAGATCGGATGCGTGCGCTTCCAAAAAGGCCTGCGCGGACCTTCGCCCCTCATCGTGCAGCAAGGAGAAGAATTCCCATTCAGCATTGAGCTTGGAGGAAGCGCCGAGCTCGGTCATCATCTCGCTCGCGACCCGGTGGATTCGCATGCCGGCCCATTGCGCACCTTCGCTGTTGCCCGGATTCGCGACTTTCCGAAGCACGGCGATCATGCGCAGCTCCTTCAGCAGAACGGCGTTGAAGGACACTTCATTCACACGGTTAAGAATCTCGGACGCGGAGCGCGGGTATCCTCCACGCTCGACCGGATTGATCTGCACGAGAATGGTATCTTGCGATTTGCACTCCCTAACGAGGGGCGTGATCGTGGGATTGCCGGAATAACCTCCATCCCAGTAGGGCTCGCCGTTAATCTTTACGGCCTGGAACATGGTGGGCAGACAAGCCGAGGCGAGCAAAACGTCAGGCGTAACAGCATCGTTCTTGAACACGTGGCCGCGGCCGGTCCGAACACTAGTGGCGGTGATGAAGAGCTTCACAGGTGCTCGCGCCAGCCGCTCGAAATCGATTGTTTCGGCCAGAATGGCACGCAATGGATTGTTCCCCATCGGGTTCAAGTCATAGGGCGACAACAGGCGAGACATGAGATCTATCGCAACGTATATGGGCGAAGAGTCCAGCGTCCAGCGGCCGAGAAGCACATCGAGCGGCCCGCGTCGGAAAGGGCTGAAGCGAGCCGCCTCGGAGACGCGGCGCCAGAAATTCTCCAGAGCCGTTCGTGCGCCAGCGGCCCCGCCTTTCGCGTGTCCATCGACCAGCACCGCGGCATTCATCGCGCCGGCGGACGTGCCGGAAATGCCGTCGATCCGCAGCCATGACTCCTCGAGCAGCCGATCCAGCACGCCCCAAGTGAAGGCGCCATGGGAGCCGCCGCCTTGCAGCGCAAGATCGATCAGAATGGGTTTGCGATCGCGCACGGCGGCATTGGAAGGGGTTGTTTGCATCGTGCCACCTCGACAACGTTGGCGAACCACAACCCACTTCGCTGAAAACCTGCGCCGGCTCTCCTCAGCAGACCCAGACTCTCGCCGAGCCCCAGCCGGTCGGCACCCATCGCCAGCAGCTAATCCCTACCCCTACTAGGCCGACACCGCCCCATCCCCATCCTCCCCATCCCCACCCTGCACGACGCCAACCCCATCCTGGACCACGCCAACCGACACGGGCGACACCCCACCCTGGGCCACGCCATCCCCATCCGGCGACGCGAGC
>Ga0209488_10000341_pt1 | contig 38090 bp, 33 predicted proteins | sample Rivendell_Oct201_8_FD_188349 | JGI IMG/M metagenome (GOLD analysis project Ga0209488, IMG submission 188349) | Vadose zone soil microbial communities from the Eel River Critical Zone Observatory, Northern California, USA -... | ecosystem: Environmental > Terrestrial > Soil > Vadose zone >...
GTCGGTCGGCAGCTTCTGGATGAACCCGACGGTGTCGGTCACCAGGAGCTCTCGGCCCGCCGGCAGCTCGAGCTTCCTTGTGGTCGGATCGAGCGTGGCGAACAGCTTCCTCTCGGCGCGCACACCAGCGCCGGTGAGCGAGTTGAGCAGCGTCGACTTTCCGGCATTGGTGTAGCCGACTATCGCCGCCGTCTCAAGCGCCGCGCGGCGACGCCCGGTGCGCTGCTGGTGACGCTGGGTGCGCACCAGCTCGATCTCACGTTCGAGGTCGCGCATGCGGCGGCGAATGCGCCGCCTTTCGACCTCGATCTGCTGCTCGCCGAAACCACCGCGGGCCCCGACGCCGCCGCGCCGGCCACCAACCTGGCGGTCGTAGGCGTACGCGCCGATCAGACGCGGCAGGAGGTGATGCAGGCGTGCCGCCTCGACCTGGAGACGTCCTTCATGCGTGCGTGCGTGCTGCGCGAAGATCTCGAGGATCACCTCGGTGCGATCCAGCACCCTGGTCTTCAGATCGAGCTCGAGGTTTCGCTGCTGGCGTGGGCTGAGGTCCTCGTTACACATCACGACGTCGAAGCCGCCCTCGAGCTTCATCTCGCGGAGCTCCTCGACCTTGCCCATGCCGATGAAGTGCCTCGCGTCGATCTGGCTGCGGCGCTGCACATCGGAGCCGACCACCTCCGCTCCCGCGGTGCGGGCGAGATCAGCCAGCTCGATCATCTGCTCGCGCACCAATTCGTCGGTCGAGCCTGGGAGCAGCACCCCGATGAGAAACGCGCGCTCGCGCGGAGCCCTGGTGGTGATCAGAGGCTGAGCTTCCTCATTCGCGCCATCGCTTCGTCAAGGCGAGCGTCTGGTGCCGTAACCGAGAGCCTGAAGTAGCCCTCTCCATGCGGCCCGAAGCCCACCCCGGGTGTGATGTTCACGCCCACCTCGTCAAGCACGTGACTCGCAAATCCAATCGAGTCATACCCGTGAGGCACCGGAGCCCACACATAGAAGGTCGCGCGTGGAGGCTTGATGGTCCAGCCGAGCTCGTTGAGCGTGTTGGCGACCAGCCGGTGACGCTTCGCGTAGACCTCGCAGGCCGCGCGGGTCTCCTGCTCTCCCCCATTCAGCGCCTCGATCGCGGCCCACTGCACGGCCTGGAAGATGCCCGAGTCGATGTTGGTCTTGAGCTGGCCGATCAAACCAACGAGGTCGGCCCGGCCACACACCCACCCGATGCGCCACCCGGTCATGTTGTAGGTCTTGGACAGCGAGTGGAATTCGAGCCCGATCTCTTTGGCGCCAGGGATCTCAAACAGCGTGAGCGGCTTGTAGCCGTCGAAAGCGATCTCGGAGTAAGGCGCGTCGTGGCAGAGGATGATGTCGTGCTGCCGGCAGAACGCCACGGCCCGCTCGAGGAAATCGCGATCCGCCACCGCCGCGGTCGGATTGTTCGGATAGTTCAGCCACATCAGCTTTGCGCGATCCGCGACGTCACCTGGGATCGCGTCGAGGTCGGGAAGCCACTGGTTGGCATCGGTGAGCGGCATGATGTACGGCTCCGCGCCCGCCATCAAAGCGCCGGTTACGTAAACCGTGTAGCCGGGATCGGGTGCGAGCACCACGTCGCCCGGGTCGACCAGCGCGAGCGGGACGTGCGCGATTCCGTCCTTGGAGCCAAGCGTCGGCAGGATCTCGGTTGCCGGGTCGAGCGTCACGCCGGAGCGCTCGCCGTACCATCCCGCGATGGCCTGGCGAAGCTCGGCCAGCCCGAAGTAGGACGGATAGCGGTGATTCGAAGGATCCGCGGCGGCTTCCTGCAGCACGTTGACGATGCGCTGCGGCGTCGGCAGGTCAGGGTCGCCGATGCCGAGTGAGATCACATCGACACCCGCTCGTCGCTTCTCCTGGACCTTGCGATCGACCTCCGCGAAAAGATACGGAGGGATCTTTCCCAGCCGGCTTGCTCCTGAATGCGCTGTCTTGCTCATGCCTCTGACCGCACGTGATTGAGGATAGCGGGCAACGGATCCGGCTCGATCTCGAACCAGGTGACGCGTGGGTCGCGCCGCCACCAGCGCAGCTGCCGTCGCGCGTAGCGCCGGTTGTTTCGCGCCATCAGCTCTGGCAGCTCCTCGAGCGTCACCTCACCCCGAATGTGGGCCAGCGCTTCGGCGTACCCGATTCCGGTCAGGACCGGCGCGGTTTCTGGAACGCCCGCATCAAGGGCGGATCGCGTCTCGGCGACCAACCCCCGCTCCACCTGCGAGCGGCTCCGCTCGTCCAACCTTCGATCGATCACCTCCATCGGCGCGGTGAGCCCGATGCGAAACGCCTCCCATGGCGGGGGCTTTCGTGTGCGCAGCGCGCGCAGAGGCGGACCTGATACCTGCAGCACCTCGATGGCGCGGATCATGCGCACTGGATTTTGAAGATCCACGCCGGGGTCGCTGTCAAGCGCAAGCAGCATCTCTCGCAAGGCGGACACCCCGAGGAGCTCCAGCTCGGCCCTCAGCTCTGGATCTGGCGGGACACCTGTCAGGTTGAAGCCGTCGCACAGCGCATCGACGTAAAGCATCGTGCCGCCTTCGACGATGGCGACGCGATCGCGCGAGCTGATGTCGTCGATTGATTCGTTGGCGCCCTGCAGGTACTGCGCAGCGTTGAAGCCTGTCGCCGGATCGACGAAATCGACCATGTGATATCTCACCGCGCGCATGTGTTCAGCGCTCGGCTTGTTGGTCGCGATATCCAACCGCTGATATACCTGCTTCGAGTCCGCAACCACGATCTCCGCGTCGAGCTCGTGCGCCAGTCTGAAGGCCAGATCGGACTTTCCGATGCCGGTGGGCCCGACGATGACTGGAACTCGCAGGGACGAGCTCAGCGCTTGATTCTGTAGACGACGAGACCCAACTGGTCGTCGCGCTGGTAAGCCTCGTCCAGGAACTGGTCGAACCGCCAGGGCCCGTGGCCCTGGATCTCCTTGACGGCGGGCAGGTCTTTGCTGAAGTCGACCTTGTAGTAGATAACCCATTCAACGGGCAGGTTTCGCATCGCGTTCTCGACGCGCGCGAGCTCGGGCGGTGGCGTAACGCCGGGCACCAGGAACAGGACGGGCACCGGAGGGACCTCGCCCAGGATCTGGTACATCGACGGTCCGTTCGGCATGTAGGCGATCGCGCCGTCATGCACCGAGCTGAATTTCACCGCGCCGGCGACGATGGGCGCGCTGTCATAGGTCGTGCAGATCGATCCGCTGGGCACTCTCACCTCTCGTAGAAAGCCCGTGTCATCGGTGTGGCATGTCAGCGCATATCCGAGCACCAGAGGCGAAAGGCCGGCAAGGTAGATCAACGCAACCGGAGCCCCCGCCACAGCGGTGACGGACGCGCTCGGCATGCCGGCGAGCATTCGCTTCAAGGGCATCGCGACCAGCAACAGCGTCAAAGGGGAGCTGAGCCAGAAGTTCTGATCGGACATGTGCACGATCAACACCGAGCAGTACAGGCCCGTGGCCACGATCCCGACCGGCACCCAATCAGAAATGGCGGCCGGACCATGGCGCCGGCGCCACAGCTCGACTCCCGTCATCACAGCGATTCCGATGGGCGCTATGACCGCCAGCAGCCAATGCATCGGGATCGCCCACAGAGCCCCGATACTGGCCTCCCAGAACGACGTGTCGTGGAGCAGCGCCGGCTGCCAGGGAAACGGCAGCGCCTGGCTACCTCCAAATGTCTGGAACGTATAGACGACCGTGTCGGTGAAGAAAGCGGGCAGCGCGCCGAGCAGACCCAACACCGCGAGCACCGCGAGGCCGGGTACTGCCATGGCGGCGATCATCGGTATCACCGAGCGCCTTATCCGCGGCTCGATCAGCCATGCCACAAAGAGGCCGGCGACGACCGCGGGCAGCGACGACTGAAGCATGATCAAAGCCGCGGCGGCCGCCAGCCCGGCGACAACAAAGGCGCGAGGGGACTTCGCTGTTCGCGCCCAGAGCAGAGCCGCGGTCATGGCGAGGACCAACGCGACCGACCAGAAATGGTAGGGCGAGAATTCTTCGAACACCGGCAGCCACACGCCCCACAGCAGTGCGATCGCGGAGGCCCAGATCGCTCCCACGAACCGCTGCCCTATGTAGGCGACCAGCCCAGCGCCGAGCACCATCGCGACTCCGGTCAGCAGTCGCTGGTGGATGACTGTGGCGCCGAACAGCTTGAAGTACCCCGCATAAACGAAAATCCCGCCCGGGGGGATGGCGGCAAAGAAGTCGCGATACGGAACCTGTCCGGCGGCGACCTGCATCGCCTGGCCGGCCAGGACGGCCTGATCCTCGTAAAGGTTGATCCACCTCAGTCGCGGAAAGATCGTGAGCGCGACGCCCGCCATCGCCAAAAGGGGCCACACAGCCCGGCTGCTCACTGGGCCTGCAGCGCCGGCTCGGGTCGCCGCTCGGGGAAGTTGGCGACAAGAAGCCCGAGCCATCCGAGCGTGAAGATCAGCACCAGGACGGGCCCGAAACCTGCTGCCAGATAGGTGCCAAGCAAGCCAACGGCGAGCCACGCCCATTGCCAGGCGGGCATACCGGCGCGGACATACAGCCACGCGGCAGGCGCGAGCATGGCGAAGTCAGATGGGTTGTGATACGGAGCCGCGAGCAGGCTGCCGAGGATGCCGGCGACCAGGACCAGCTCAAGATTTCTCCGGTGGCGCCACGCCGCGACGAAGGCAAGCACTGCACAGGCCACCTGCAGCGCCACGGCCACCGGTCCTGGGCCGAATAGATCAGCGGCGGTCCAGACCAGGTTGCCAGACTGTCCCTGCTCGAGGCTCAGCACGTTCCTCAGGTCGCCCAGTCCCGAGGGTCCCAGTGAGAGGGCTGAAACGGCGGCCACCAGGGCCGCCCCTGCGATCCACACCGCGACGAGCCGGCGCTCGCCCGCGATCAGCAGGAAAGGGATGACCAGGATCGCGACCTGCGGCTTGAGCACAACCAGGACGAGCACGATGCCGGCCAGCACGTGCTTGTCCCGCCTGACCAGCCACCATGCCAGCATCACCGCCGCAGCGATGAGCAGCGTGACCTGGCCTGTCTGGACGGCGATGAGCACCGGATACACGCACGCGGCTGTCAGAAAGAGCGTGATCTTGGCTAACCCGCCGCCTGGAGTCGTCACCCAACCGCAAACCGCGAAGGCGGCGGCGGATAGCATCGCGAACGTCCAGAACGCCGGGACGATTGGCATCAGCGTGAGCGGCGCCACCAACCACGCCACGGGCGGCGGGCTCACGAAGTACCGCCTCCAGTCGAACAGGTCATAAGCCGGGTGCAGCTGGTAGAAGACCTGTCGCTGCAGGTCGAGGTCGTAAATGCGGCTCCACCCGTGCTGCAACCCGATCTGTGCCGCGCCGTAGTAGTAGCTGAAGTCGAGCGAGTCGATCAGCCCGGGGAATCCACCGAAGAACAGCGGTAGATACAGTCCAAACAACCAGATGACGAGCACCAGCGTGAAGGCAGCGAGCCAGATGGGCGGTCGCTTCGCCCGGCCGCCGTCCGCCGCTGGTTTCAGTAGTTCCGTCTGAAGTGCCGCGTGAGCTCTTGCCATTCAACGAGGAGCCGCGTGGGGCGCCCATGCGGGCAGGTGACCGATTCTTCGGTTGCCTCGAGGTCCGCGAGCAGGCGCCGCTGTTCCGAGATGTCCAGCACATCCCCAAAACGCACTGCCGAGTGACACGCGAGCGCCGCGGCAGCCTTCTCCAGGGCGCCGTCGCCCCGGTTTTCGGCCAGCGCCCCGAGGGTCTCCTGCACAGCTGCGGTCGCGCGGCCCGCCGGCATCTCGACCGGCACCGCTGTGATCCGCAGGCTGCGCGGTCCGAACTCTTCGTACTCAAGCCCCAGGTTGGCCAGGTCCGCTCGATGATCGGCAGCGGCTGCGATGAGTGCCGGCTCGACGTCGACAGCCTGAGGAATCAGCAGCGGCTGGCTCATGCCGCGGCCGGAGCGAAGCCGCTCCAGAAGCCGGTTGTAGAGCACCCGCTCGTGCGCGGCGTGCTGGTCCACGAGCACCAGGCCGTGCGGGCCTTCGGCCACCAGGTAACCCGGACCGACCTGCCCGATCGGGCGAAGTACGGCGACCTCCACGCCCTGGGTCACGGCCGGCTCCGCGGTCAGCAGCGCGCTCGCCGCCTGGTGAATGGTCAGCTGCGGGCCCATCCGGCCTGTCGCGAACGTAGGCGCCGTCTCGACCGGCCGGTAGCGGAATGGCTCGCTACCATCCAGCGCCGCTCGGACCGCCCGCTGCAGCGCACCGAACACGGCGCCCTCATCGCGAAAGCGCACCTCTTTTTTCGCCGGGTGGACGTTGACGTCCACCAGTTCGGGGTCGATCCCGATGTCGATCACGGCCACAGGGTGCCGTCCCCGCTCGAGGCGACCCTGGTAGCACTCCTCCAGCGCGTAAACGAGAGAGCGCGCGCTGATCGGGCGTCCGTTGACCGCGAGCACGATGCCGTCGCGGCTGCCGCGACTCAGACGAGGCTGGCTGACCGCGCCCGCGACAAGAGGCATGCCCACAAGCTCCAGCACCTCGGCTGCAACCGCGGCTCCAAACACAGCTGAGATCGCCCGGCGCCGGTCGCCGTCTCCGTTGGTGCTGACCGCCGCGCGCGAATCGATGGTCAGGTGAAATCGCACGTGCGGGTGGAGCAGAGCGAAGGCGCTGACCACGTCTTTGATCGCCGCGACCTCGGTGGCGTCGCTCTTGAGGAACTTCAATCGCGCCGGCACATTGGCGAAGAGGTCGCGTACCTCGATGGTCACGCCTGGGAGCAGCGGGCCCGACCCTGACTCGATCAGCTCACCGGCCCGGACGCGAATGGTTGCTCCCCCACTCCCGCATTCCAGGTCGGAGACCGCCGCGATGCTGGCCAGCGCCTCACCGCGAAAACCGAAGCTGACGATGCCGTTGAGATCTGAAAGCTTGGTCACCTTGCTGGTGGCATGCCGCACGAAGGCCAGCGCCAGCTCGTCAGCCGGTATGCCTGCACCGTCGTCGCTGACCCGGATCGAGGTCTTGCCCGATCCGCGGACGTCGATGTTGATACGTCGCGCCTCCGCATCGAGTGCGTTCTCGACCAGCTCCTTGACCACCGAGGCGGGCCGCTCGATCACCTCGCCGGCCGCGATCGCGTCAGCAATCTCGGGAGCGAGCAGGTGAATCGGCCGGCTCATGGGGAGAGCTTCGCGCGCAGCTGATACAGCTTCTGCAGCGCCTCCAGCGGGCTCAGCGAGTCGGGCTCGAGGTCTTCGAGCTCTTTGCGCAGCGGGTCCGGTGCCAGCTCGATCGGCAAACCGAGCTGCAGCTCAGGCGGCTCCAGCGGCCGCTGCCTTTCCAGCTCCGCGAGCACCTGGCGAGCCCGCGCGATGACGCCTGACGGAAGACCGGCCAGCGCGGCGACATGGATTCCATAAGACCGGTCCGCGCCACCAGGCACGACTCGATGCAGGAAGCGAACGGTCTCTCCATCCTCGAGCACCTCGACGCGCTGATTGACGACGCGTGTCAATCGCTCCGACAGCGCGGTCAGCTCGTGATAGTGCGTCGCAAACAACGTGCGGCAGCCGAGCTTGGGCGAGTCATGCAGGTGCTCGACCACCGCCTGCGCGATCGATAGGCCGTCGTAAGTCGATGTCCCCCTCCCCACCTCGTCGAGGATGACGAGCGACGATCGCGTCGCGTGGTTGAGGATGTTGGCGGTCTCGGTCATCTCCACCATGAAGGTCGACATGCCCGCGGTGATGTCGTCGTGCGCGCCGACCCGCGTGAAGATGCGGTCGGCCAGCCCGACGACTGCACTGTCCGCCGGGACAAAGCTTCCGCATTGCGCCAGCAGGACGATCACCGCGGCCTGGCGGAGATAGGTCGATTTACCGGCCATGTTGGGACCCGTGAGGATGACGATCTGGTCCTGTTCAGGATCCAGCTCCAGGTCGTTGGCCACGAAGACACCGGCGGGCAGGCTTTGCTCGACCAGCGGGTGCCTGCCGCCTTTGATGCTGAGCCGCAGACCCGCGTTGACCTCAGGGCGGCGCCAGCCATGATCCGCGGCGGTCACGGCCAGGCTGAGCAGGGCGTCGACCATGCCGATCGCGTGCGCGCTGAAGCGGACGGTCGCGGAGGATCTCGGCTCGCGAGCTCGAGATCCTCCGCGACCGCATCACCGAGGTCGCGCAGGATCTCGAGCTCGCGAGCCGCGATTCGTTCCTGCGCGGTGAGCACCACCGCCTCCTTCTCTTTGAGCTCAGGCGTCAGATAGCGTTCCGCGCCGGTCAGCGTTTGCTTGCGGATGTAGTTGTCCGGCAATTTCACGGTGTTCGCGTGGGTGATCTCGATGTAGTAGCCGAAGACTTTGTTGAAGCCGACCTTCAGCGACTTGATTCCGGACCTGCGCCGCTCCGATGCCTCGAGCGAACCGATCCATTCGCGGGCGCTCCGCGACGCTTCGGAGATCCCATCCAGCTCGGCGTCAAACCCCGCACGAATGGCGCCGCCTTCGCGCACCAGGGCCGGCGGGTCATCGACCAGGGCTCTGGCCAGCTTGTCAACGAGCTCTGGCGCAGGGCTGATCTGGCCGCCCAGCTCGCGAGTGGCCAACGCGTGACATGTCACGAGAGCTTCTTGCAGCGCGGGGATGGCCTCGAGGGAGCGCCGAAGGGCGACCAGCTCTCGGGCGGATGCGTGCCCCTGCGCAGAGCGCGAGGCGAGGCGCTCGAGGTCACCGACCGGCTTCAGGGCTCGCGAAAGCGCTTCGCGCAGGTCGGCCGACGCGGCGAGCTCGGCGACAGCGCCAAGGCGCAGCTCGATGGACTCGGCGTCGCGCATGGGTGCGCCGACCCATGCACGAAGCCGCCTGGCTCCGATCGGCGTCAGCGTCCGGTCAACGAGCTCGACCAGGGCCGGGAGCTCGAGGTTGCGCACCGTCGCCGGGTCGAGCGGCATCGTCGAGTCCGGCGAGTACGTGCGGACCGTGAACGAACCTGGAGTGATCTTGGCCTGGTTCTGTTTCAGGTAGTCGAGCACCACGCCGGCGGCCCCGACCGCGAGTGGGGCATCGGCCGCGCCGACCGAAGCGGGAAACGCGATCCCGAGCAGGTCGCGTAGACGCTGCTGTCCGCGCGCGGGGTCGAAGCGATACTCCTCGACGGCCGGTGGCGTCAGGAGCTCCGAGGGCGCAAGACGCATCAGCTCTGCGTCGAGTCGCTCGCGTGGCAGCTGGCACAGGAGCAGCTCGCCGGTCGATACCTCGCAAGCCGCCAGGCCGGCCTCGGCGCCGCGCGTCCAGGCCGCGACGAGGTAGTTGGCGTGCGACGGGTCGAGGTAAGCGTCTTCAACCACGGTTCCCGGTGTCAGGACGCGGGTGACGTCGCGCCGCACGACCTTGTTCTTCACCGATGGCTCAACCTGGTCGCAGATCACGACTTTGTGCCCGGCGCGAAGCAGCTTGCCCACGTATGCCTGCCAGGCGTGGTGTGGCACGCCACACATCGGCGCGCGCCCGCTCTTGCCGAGCGGTCTCGACGTGAGCGTCACACCCATCACCGGTGCGGCGACCTCCGCGTCCTCAAAGAAGATCTCGTAGAAGTCTCCGAGCCTGAAGAGGAGGATTCCGTCGGGGTATTGCTCTTTCGCCTGCCGGTACTGCCGCATCACGGGGGTGAGAGTTTCTGTTGTCATGCGCCCTGCGCGCGCCCGGCGCTCACGCCGCAGGAAGCCCCATGAGCTGGCCGGCCGTGGCCTGGAGGACGCGAACGTTCATCAACTGACCGGGCGTGATGTCACCGCCTTTCAGCACTATCGCCCGCTTGCCCTGCCGGATCCGACCGTAAGGTCGCTGCAGCTCGTCGCGGCCCTCGATCAGGACCTCGACGTCACGGCCGATCCATCGCGCCGTCTTCTTTGTCGCGATCGCTCGCTGCAACGCAAGCAGCTCATTGAGCCGGCGCAGCTTCTCGTCCTGCGGGACGTCGTCATCCATCTTGCTCGCGGCAAAAGTGCCAGGTCGCGGCGAGTACATCGCCAGGTGGACCACGTCGAACTCCATCTCCTCGAGCAGGGCACGCGTGTTCATGAATGCCGCATCCGACTCGCCAGGAAAACCGACGATGACGTCGGTCACCAGGCCGAGGTCCGGCATCAACGCGCGTGCCTTCTCGACGATCGCGCGGTAGTGCCTCATCTGGTACCCGCGCGCCATTCGCTTGAGGATGGTGTCATCGCCTGACTGCACCGGCAGCTGCAGCTCGCGGCACACGACGTCGCTCGACGCCATCACCTCGAGCAGCTCCGGCTCCAGATCTTGTGGATGAGAGGTGAGAAACCGCAGGCGTCTCAGGCCGGGAATCTTCTCGACTTCGCGGACCAGCGTCGCCAGCCCGCCACCGCCCGAGGGGTCGCGGTAGTCGTCCACGTTCTGGCCCAGCAGCACGACCTCCCTGGCGCCATCGGCGACCGCGAGCCTGCATTCATCGACGACCTGCTGGATCGGGACGTGGACCTCGCGGCCGCGCACCTTCGGCACGATGCAGAACGTGCAGTTGTGGTCGCATCCCTGGATGACGCGGACATAGTGGCTGATCCCGGTCCTTCCCGCCTGCGGCAGCGCCTCGCCTTGCGAGTAGTCGTACCGCGCCTCGAGGTCGGCCAGGAAGGGCTCGTAATCCCCGATCGGCACGACCGCGTCGAGCTGGGGAAACTTCTTGCGAAGCACTTCGCCCTCTTTCGCAACGATGCAGCCGGTGACCGCGATCGTGCGGTCGGGTGTCTTCCATGCTTTGAGCTCATGGAGCCTGGAGTAAACGCGGTCTTCCGAGGCCTGCCGGACAACGCAGGTGTTGAGGATGGCAACGTCAGCGCGCTCCAGCGAGTCCTCGACGTAGCCGGCCGCGAGCAACCTGCGGGCGAGGCTCTCCGAGTCGGCGGCGTTCATCTGGCAGCCGATCGTCCAGATGTTGAACGAGCGGGCCCGGGTCCCTGGCTCCGTCCTTTGCGTTACCGGCTCTCCACGAGCAGACGGATGCCGGTGCGCTCCTCGCCGTCGATCGAGATGTCGATGAACGCCGGGATGCAAACGAGGTCAAGCCCCCCAGGCGCGACATACCCGCGTGAGATGGCGATCGCCTTGACGGCCTGGTTGATGGCGCCGGCCCCGATGGCCTGGACCTCGACGCGGCCCTTGCTGCGAATCACCCCGGCGATGGCTCCAGCCACGGCGACGGGCTTGGAGGTGGCCGAAACTTTCAGCACCTCTACTGGAGCGCGTTCGGTGGTCATTGCTGGAACCCCTTCAAAGATGTTCACGGTCGACTCGCTGGATTGACGTTGCCCGCCCAGTGGAGCCATTAATGGTAACCAGTACCGAATTGAATGTCACGGGTCCTGACGCCACCTGAAACCGGTTCGGGACGCCCGTCAGGAACCGCTGCAGGACCACGTCTTTGTCCATCCCGATGCACCCGTCCCGGGGCCCAACCATCCCCACGTCTGTGACATAGGCCGTGCCCTTGGGCAGCACCCGGGCGTCGGCCGTCGGGATGTGGGTGTGGGTTCCGACCACCGCGCTCGCCCGCCCGTCAAGGAACCAGCCCATGGCCGTCTTCTCGGAGGTTGCCTCGGCGTGCATGTCGCAGAAGACGATCTTGATGTCCGGGTTGGCAGCCAGGATGGCGTCCGCCGCCCGGAACGGGTCGTCCAGGTTGTCGAGAAACACACGGCCCATCAGGTTCATGACGAGCGCACGCTGGCCGGCGGCTTCGACGACACAGGATCCCGTGCCTGGGGCCGCGGGGGGATAGTTCGCCGGCCGCAGCACGCGTTCGAGGCCGGGCAGCTCCGGCACGAAGTCCTTTTGCGCAAAGACATGGTTGCCGGTGGTGATCACGTCGGCGCCGGAATGCTTCAGCTCCGCGACGATCTTGGACGTCAGGCCGAAACCGCCGGCGGCGTTCTCTCCGTTGACGATGGTCAGGTCGGCGCCGACCTCGTGCTTCAGCCCCGGGAGGATCGCCTTGACCGCATCTCGCCCGGGATGGCCGACGACGTCTGCGACAAAAAGGATGCGAAACTCGTCAGCCACTTTGCGTCAAAGGCTAGCTGGAAACAAAAAAAGGGAGCCCCGGTGGGCTCCCCTTTGATTTATTTCGCGTACTCGACCGCCCGGGTTTCGCGCACCACGGTGACGCGGATCTGACCCGGAAAGCTGAGCTCGCTTTCGATGCGCTTTGCGATGTCCCGTGCCATCAGCTGGGCCGCTGTGTCATCGATCTGCTCAGGCTTGACCAGGATGCGAACCTCCCGGCCGGCCTGGATCGCATATGACTGCTGCACCCCCTGGAAGGAGTTGGCGATCTCCTCCAGCTTCTCCAGGCGCTTGACGTAAGCCTCGAGCGACTCCCTGCGCGCCCCCGGGCGGGCAGCGGAGATCGCGTCGGCCGCGATCAGCAAGAGCGCCTCGAGTGAGTGTGGTTCCTCGTCGTAGTGATGGGCACGCACCGCGTGCACCACCTCTTTTGGAACCCCGTGCCGCTGCAGCAAGTCCGCTCCGATCACGGCGTGTGAGCCCTCGACTTCGTGGTCGATGGCCTTGCCGATGTCGTGCAAGAGACCTGACAGCTTGGCGATGCGGACGTCGGCGCCGATCTCAGACGCCATCATGGCGGCGAGGTAGGCGACCTCCTTCGAATGGTTCAGCACCTGCTGCCCGTAGCTCGTACGGAAACGCAGGATGCCGAGATGGCGGACGACCTCGGGATGAAGACCCTGAAGGCCGACCTCCAGGACCGCGGCCTCGCCCTCTTCCTTGACCCTTTGCAGGACCTCCTGTCGGGACTTGGCGACGATCTCTTCGATGCGGGCCGGATGAATCCGGCCGTCGACGATGAGCTTGTTCAGCGCGACCCGCGCCACCTCACGGCGGACCGGGTCGAAGCCGCTGATGATGACGGCTTCCGGGGTGTCATCGACGATGAGGTCGATCCCGGTCGCCTGCTGCAGGGCGCGAATGTTGCGCCCCTCTTTCCCGATGATGCGCCCCTTGAGCTCGTCCGTCGGCAGCGGCAGCACCGAAACCGAAACCTCGGCGGTCTGGTCGGCGGCGATGCGCTGTATCGACTCGGTGACTATCTCCCTGGCGCGTCGCTCACTGTCGTCGCGGGCGGCTAGCTCCGCCTCGCGCACCTTGTGAGCGACTTCGTTGCGCAGCTCCTGCTCGACCTGCTCCATCAGGATGCCTTGAGCTTCCTGGCGGGTCATGTTGGCGACCCGCTGCAGCTCCTTCTCCTGCTGGCGGTAGGTGTCGTCGAGCTGCGCACGGATCTCGTCCAGCGACTTCTCCTTCTTGGCGTACTCACTCTCCCGCCGGTTGAGGTCATCCCCCTTGCGGTCGAGGTTCTCCTCCTTCTGAAGAAGGCGCTTTTCGATCTGCTGTGACTGTGCCCGATACTCGCGGGCCTCCTGTTCGGCGGCGGTGCGGATCTTGACCGCTTCCTCTTTGGCTTCGAGCAGCTTCTCCTTGGCCTGTGTTTCTGCCTCAGATAGGGCTTGCTGGGCTTTGAGCTCCAGAGCGCTGGTCCCATCGTCCTGCTTTTGCCGGCGCTGGAGCAGCAGGTAGGCCGCCCCAAAACCGACACCGATCGCCACAAGGACCGCCACAACCAGTACGAAGACGTTAGGCATGTGACATGCACCTCGTTTATTCGATTGTCAAAGTGCGGAACCGTGGCAGAACCCGATTGGGTCCCACCAGGGGTTGGCTCTATGACTGCGGGCGCCTCACGAGCGCCCGTGTGCGTCAAATTCTAGTCTTCCGTCTCCGTCAGGGCCGCCCGGCAGGCTGCCCGCACGACGTTGGCTGAGAAGCCACGCCGCATCAGCTTGGAGCCGATCTCGTTCAGCATGTCTCGATAGCCCGCCTGAGGTTTTCGCGCGTACAGGCGTTCGGCAAGGCGGGTGGCGGCGGCGAGCTGCGCCTCGGCGTCAAAACCGGCGAGCGCCGCGTCCACATGCACTCGGTCGACGCCTCGCGCGGCCAGCTCAGCCGAGAGGGCCATCGGTCCGCGAACCGCGCCTCTGCGCCGCACGTGCCCAACCGCGAACGACTGGTCGTCGAGGTAACGCAGCTCGCTCAACCGCGTCAACGCTGCTTCCGTCTGTTCGTCTGAGTACCCGCGCCGGCTCAGCTTTCGCTTCAGCTCCATACGGGAGTGCGCCCTCCGGCTCAGAAGACCGAGGCCCACCGCCAGCGCGCTACTGGCCGGTGGCCGGCGTCCGTCACGGGCTTTGCCTCGGCTAGAAGTCCTCTGCCGCACCCGCGGGAGCCCTCACACCAGCCGCCTTCATCACCGCCGACGCAGTCCCTCCCGCCGCCTTCGCCCTGACCTTCGCTTCCATCTCGGCCGAAAGAGTGGGATTTTCCCTGAGATAGTTGCGGACGTTCTCGCGACCCTGGCCCAGGCGCTGATCGCCGTAGGACATCCACGTCCCGCTCTTCTCGAGGATCCCGTACTCGATCGCGGCATCGATCAGGGAGCCCTCGCGCGAGATTCCCTCGTTGAAGAGGATGTCGAACTCAGCCGACCTGAAGGGCGGCGCGACCTTGTTCTTCACGACCTTGACCTTCACCCGGGCGCCGACCGAGTCGAGCCCGGACTTGATGACCTCGACCTTGCGGATGTCGAGTCGAACTGACGAGTAGAACTTCAGGGCACGGCCGCCAGGCTGGGTTTCCGGGTTGCCGAACATGACCCCGACCTTCTCCCGGAGCTGGTTCAGGAAGATGACGGAGCAGTTCGACTTGGAGATGGCCGCGGTCAACTTCCGCAGCGCCTGCGACATGAGTCGAGCCTGCAGGCCCATATGGGAGTCGCCCATCTCGCCCTCGATCTCAGCTTTCGGCACCAGGGCCGCGACCGAGTCGATGACGATGACGTCGACCGCGCCTGACCGGACCAGGACCTCGACGATCTCGAGCGCCTGCTCGCCGGTGTCTGGCTGGCTGATCAGGAGGTCGTCGATCTTCACGCCGATGCGTGAGGCGTACAGCGGATCCAGCGCATGCTCGGCATCGACAAACGCCGCGACGCCGCCCAGCTTCTGGGCTTCGGCGATGACATGAAGCGCGAGCGTCGTCTTGCCTGCCGACTCAGGTCCGTACAGCTCGGTCACGCGACCGCGCGGGATACCCCCCACTCCGAGCGCGAGGTCCAGCAGCAACGCGCCGGTTGGGATGACGGTGATCTCGCCGCGCAGCGCGGCCTGCTCACCCAGCTTCATGATCGCGCCCTTCCCGTAGCTCTTGACGATCTGGGCCATCGCTGAGTCGAGGGACTTCTCTTTTTCCTTTTCCAATGTCGTGAATTGCCTCCTAGGTGGTTGCGGCGAGTGTTGTACGTCGTGGAGTTGAAATCAACGTCGTTAACAGCCGTTGCGAGAGTGTAGCGAACAGGTGTTCGGTCGTCAAGCGGTTTTCAGCCTCGCGCTGACCCGCGCTTCTTCCGCCAGCAGCCGAAGCGTTTCAGTCGCGGCCTGGCGCCGGTTGGACCAGCGATTGCCGGTGAACCTGTACTCGTGTGAGGAGGTCCCGCGAGCCGAGGCGACAGCGATGTAGGTCAGGCCGACCGGTTTGCTCGAGCCGTCGGAGTCCGGACCGGCGATCCCAGTCACGCCGGCGGCCAGGTCGGTCCCAAATCGCGAGCGGACGCCTTCCGCCAGGGCCTTGGCCACCTCGCTGCTCACCGCTCCCACGCGCTTCAGCAGCGCAGCCGGGACTCCCAGCTGGTCGCGCTTGGCGTCGTCCGAGTACGCGATCACGCCGCCGAGGAAGTAAACCGAGCTGCCCGGCACGTCGGTGATCAGGCTCCCGACCATTCCACCGGTGCACGACTCGGCGACGGACACGGTCAGTCCGCCCTTCCGCAGCAGCTCACCGAGCTCGCGTGCCGGCGGATCACCTGTCTCCTCCTCCCCGGGCGCTCCTCCGCTCGGACCGACTCGACGCGAAGCGTCGAACGGCATGATCAGGTGGCGGAACCGCCACACGTAATCGAGACCGCTCCAGATCGTGAACACGACCGCGATGCCGACCGCAAGCTCCGCGATCGGAACGAGCACGGGGTAAGGACGCTGCAAGATCAGCAGCGTCACTGCGCTCATCTGCATCACCGTCTTCGTCTTTCCAAGGGGAGCGGCGCTGATCACGCGGCCTTGCGTCGAGGCCACCGAGCGCAGGATCGTGATGATCAGCTCGCGCGAGAAGATCACCACCACCACCCACGACGCCACGAGGTGCTCCTGCACCAGGACGATCAGCACCGAAAGCACGAAGAGCTTGTCGGCCAGCGGGTCGAGAAACTTCCCGAAGTCGCTGACCGTTCCGCGCCGTCGCGCGATCTGGCCGTCGAGCGTGTCCGTCAGGGAGAAGACGATGAACAGCGCGGCCGCAACCTGGTCGTGGCCCGGAAAGTCGATCAGCAGCAGCGCCATGAGCAATGGGATCGCCGCCAGCCGGCTCAAGGTCAGCCCGTTCGGGATATTCATCTAGGAAGAAGTTTGCGACGAGAAGTCTCTCGTTGCCACCCCGGTGCCCATCGGGCCAAGCGCTCGCCCGTCAATCGAGATGAAGGTCGACCCCGCCTTGCCGCTCGTGATCTTGATCTCCACCCCGCTGAAGTAGACGACCGAGCCGGCAGGCAGCGTCTTCCCAGCATCGGCGTACTGCGGCTTGCCGTCGACGAACACGTTGATCCACACCTCTTCGGTGACCCGAACCTCGACCACGATCGGCCTGGTTTGAGGTTTGGGAGTCGGCGCCGGTGTTGAAGCCACCGCGGCGGTGACTAGCGCCGCCGGCGAGCCGCCCGCGGGGCGCGGGTCGACCTGCATCTGCCGCCATGCATAGCCACCGAATGCCCCCGCCAGCAGAACGATTCCGGCGGCGACGATCGCCGGCGCCGTGAGCACCATGCGAGGCCGCGCGATCTGGTTGCCGATGCCGAGCTGGCGACCGGCGTCCTGCGTCTCGGCCTTCAGCATCTTGACCAGCGGTTCCGGGTCGAGCCCGAGGAATCGCGCGTAGGTCCTGAGGTGTCCCTTCGCGTAGACCGGGGCGACCAGTCGCTCCAGCTCGTCGGACTCGAGCGCGCTCAGGTAGTGCGCGCGGACTCTTGTCGCTGCCGCCGCCTGCTCGATGGTGAGGCCACGCTCGCCGCGTTTCGCGGCTAGCACCTCGCCGAGCTTCATTCGATACCGAGCCGCTCCAACAGCTCATCGACGTCCGGCAGCGTCACCAGCACCTCTCGCGACTTGCTGCCCTGGTAGCTGCCGACCACATGATGCTCGGCGAGCTGGTCGACGATGCGTCCCGCGCGCGAGTAGCCAACGTTGAACTTCCGCTGGACCAGTGACACGGAAGCGGAACCCTCGGCGGCCACGGCACGCGCGGCACGCGCGAACAGCGGGTCGAGCTTGCGCTCTGTGGTCTCGCCCCTCTCCCACTCCGTGCCCTGGCCCTCTTCGAGGATCTCCTCCATGTAGCGTGGCCCGCCCTGCGTCTTCCAGAAGTTGACGACGGCTTCGACCTCAGGGTCGCTGACGAAGGCGCCCTGGATGCGCGTCGGCTTGCCCGCATCGACGGGCTGATAGAGCATGTCGCCGCGACCGAGCAGCTTCTCGGCGCCGCCCGTGTCGAGAATGACCCGGCTGTCCACCTGCGAACCGACCGCGAAGGCGATGCGCGACGGGATGTTCGCCTTGATCAGCCCGGTGATGATGTCTGTCGACGGTCGCTGCGTCGCGATGATCAGGTGGATGCCGACAGCGCGCGCCAGCTGCGCGATTCGGCAGATGAGCTCTTCGATCTCACCTGCAGCAACCATCATCAGGTCGGCGAGCTCGTCGATGACGATCACGACGTATGGCAGCTCGCGCGCCTGTCGCTGTATCGCCTTGTCGTTGTAGGCAGCGATGTTGCGCACGCCTTCGGCGGAGAACATCTTGTAGCGCCGGTCCATCTCTGCAACTGCCCACCGCAACGCGGCCGCGGCCTGATGCGACTCGACCAGGACCGGCAGCGCCAGGTGCGGCAGCCCGTTGTACCCGGTCAGCTCGACCCGCTTGGGATCGATCAGGAGCAGGCGCATGTGCTCAGGCGTGGCCTGGAAGAGAAGGCTGGTGATCAGTGCGTTGATGCACACGCTCTTGCCCTGGCCCGTCGCGCCCGCGATGAGCAGGTGGGGCATGCGCGTCAGGTCCGCGACGATCGACTGGCCCGACACGTCGTTGCCCATGCCCAGCGCCAGCTTGTTCGTTCCCTCGCGGAACGCGGCCGTCTCGAGCACCTCGCGGATCGTGACCAGGCTCGCCGACTTGTTGGGAACCTCGATGCCCACCGCCGACTTGCCGGGAATCGGGGCCTCGATGCGCAGGGGCGCCGCGGCCAATGCGAGTGAGAGGTCGTTCTGGAGAGCCGTGATGCGCTTGACCTGCACCCCGGGCCCAGGCTGAATCTCGTACTGCGTCACCGCCGGGCCTGGGTTGACGCCAACGACCTTGCACTCGACACCGAATGTCCCCAGCGTCGTTTCGATGATCTTCACGTTGCGCTTGATCTCGTCGGCCATGCGCTCGCGGCGCGCCGTCACCGTGTCGAGCAGCGCGATCGACGGCAGCTTCCAGTCGATCTCGGGCAGGTCGTCTTCCGGCTCGGCGACCACGCGGAGTGCGACGGGTGCCGGCACCTCATCACGCGCTCGCTCATCCACCCGCGTTTCGCCTTTCTCCGCAGCCTCCTCGTCCTCGACCTCCCACGGCTTGATGGCTTCGGGCGCCGGGACGGGAGTAGCAAAGCTGGCGGCGGAACGCGCCAGGTCGGCGTTAGTGGCGGGCGCCTGCTTGCCCGGCGTCTTGGCCTTGGTTGCCGCGGCGGGTGGCGAAACGAGATTCTGAAGCCGAAGGCGTTCCGCGTATGCGGCCTGGCCCGCCGTAACCATCGTCGCGACCAGCGCGCCGGGGCTGAAGTGAACGGTGACGATCAGCCCGATCACGAGAAGCGCGACGAGCAGCGCCCAGGCACCGATTGGCCCGACGACGCTCGTCACGGCACCGTCGATGGCGGCGCCGGTTGAACCGCCGTGCCCAACGAGGCCAAAAATCCCAACCAGCGCGGCCACGGCCACAAGTCCAGAGACGACATCCACCGGCCGAGGTCGCGGCGCCTTCGGCCACAGCAAGTACGCCCCGAGTGCGAGAGCAGCGCCGACCGGCACAAACCAGGCGCGATCGAAGGCGGCGATCAGCCACTCGCGGATGCCGGTGAGAATCGATCCCGCATTGCTCGCCAGAGCGAGGAGCCCGAGCAGCGCGATGAGGATCAGCAGCACACCGGTGATCTCGCGGCCCTGGCGTGGTGAGAGATGCGGCCTGGTGGCGCGTTTGCTCCGCGCAACGCGGGAGCGCGCAGGCCGTACAACGCGGCGAGCGCGACTAGCTGAGTGACGTGAGCCTCGGGATGTGGTGCGACGCATGCTGCGGGCCCTTGAGCCGTAGCGATTCTACACCGGGCATCAGTCCCGATCGAGAAACCACCACCTGCTCCGAGCGATACTCTCCGCGTGGCAGTCGATCCCTTCGCGGAAGCTGAGGTTCGCTACAAGTTCCTGGTCGAGGACCGGCGAACCGGCACGCTCCTACCTCGAGCGTTCAGGCTCGCGGTCCGCGATCTTGCGGTCCTCGACAGCGAAGGCCGGCGCTGGATGCTCGGACCCGACGACGGCATCTGGTACCGCCGCGAGAATGAGCGCTGGCTGCAGGCCGACCCGCCACGCCGCCTGGTCTGCCCGTCATGCGGCCATCACAACCTTGGGCGGCACAGCTTCTGCGTCGAGTGTGGCCACCGTCTGAACCGATAGACCTAGTGGTGCGGCTGCGCCTGCCAGACCCCGTAGATCAGCCCGCCGATCAGCGGGATCAGCGCAGCCAAGAACCAAAGCCTCCACCACAGGGGCCGCGTGTCCCCTTGGACCATCTCGTGGCCACAGAAGCCGCAGTAACGGTCGAACGGTCCGGCAATACCACGACAGCTGCCGCACTGGTGCAGCTGCAGCCCGCAGTGTCCGCACCGAGCCTCCTCCGAATGGTTCAGCACCATAGCCGGCTGATCGCAGCGCGGACAAAGGCTCGGAGCGACGAGCGCGAGAGGCGGCAGCTTCATATTTCCGTCACCACGGGAATGACCATGGGGCGGCGGCGCGTCTGGCGATAGACAGTCTTCGAAACCGCGTCGTGGAGCGCTTCCTGCAGCAGCTTGAGGTCAGGTCGCGTTTCAGCGAGGCGGCTGATGCTCTGGATGGCCGCAGCCCGCGCGTCAGCCATGAGCTTGGTCGAGAGCTCGGGCTCGATCACGCCTCGTGAGATGAGATCGGGACCCACTCGAACGGTGCCCGTGTCGCGGTCGACCGTGAGAGTGACGACCAGGATGCCGTCCTCGGCCAGGTGCCTGCGGTCTCGCAGCACCACCTGCTCGACGTCACCGACGCCCAGGCCGTCGACGTAAACCAGGCCAGTCGCGATCTTGTCGCCTCGCTTGAACGTCTCGGCGTCCAGCTCGACCGTCTCGCCATCTTCGACGACGATGATCCGGTCTTGTGCGATCCCGGCCTCGCGCGCGATGTCGGAATGCAGGAGGAGCTGGCGATATTCGCCATGCACCGGAATGAAGTTTCGCGGTCGGACGGCATCCAGCATCTCGCGGAGCTCATCGCGCTGCGCGTGCCCGGTGACGTGAACGCTGCCCACCTCGGCGTAAAAGACGCGAGCCGCGCCATGCCGGTACAGGTTGTTCACGGTCTGGTGAACCATCCGCTCGTTGCCCGGGATCGGCCGCGCCGAGATGACGACCCAATCGCCTTTCAAGACGTTTACGAACGGGTGCCGCTGCAGCGCAAAGCGGGCGAGGGCTGACATCGGTTCGCCCTGGCTTCCCGCCGTGAGCAGCAGGAGCTTGGATGGAGGGACCTTGTCGATCTCTTCGATCGGAACGGTCAAACCTTCGGGGACCTTGAGAAACCCGAGCTCGCGCGCGGTCTTGAAGTTCGTCTGCAGGCTTCTGCCCACGACCGCGACCTTCCGGTCGAATTGAGTCGCCATCCGCACCAGGTGCTGGATGCGGTGGATGTTCGACGCGAAGTTGGCCACCACGATCCGGCCAGGCGCTTCGGTGAAGATCTTCTCGAGCGGCTCGTGCAGGTCGCGCTCCGAACCTGAGCGCCCCTGACGCTCCGCGTTGGTCGAGTCGCTGAGCAGCAGCAGCACTCCCTCATCCCCGAGACGGCGAAAGCGCTCGATGTCCGTGGGCAGCCCGTCCGGCGGCGCTGGGTCGAGCTTGAAGTCGCTCGTGTACACCACCTTTCCCACCGGCGTGTCGATGGAGAGCGCCACCGCATCCGGGATGGAGTGGCAGACCGCGATCGTTTCCACCTTGAAAGGGCCAAGGCGCACCGAGTCGCCGACGCGCACCTCGCGCAGGTCTGACTCGCGAAGAAAACGATGCTCCTTCAACTTCGGTTTGACCAAGCCGAGGGTGAGACGCGTGCCAAAGACGGGAACATTGCGCTTCTTGAGCGCATAGGGCAGCCCGCCGATGTGGTCTTCATGCCCGTGCGTCAGGACGATGCCGAGCAGCTCGCGGTCCTGGCGCAATAGATAGGAGATGTCCGGCAGCACGAGATCGATGCCGAGCATGTCTTCCTGCGGGAACATGAGTCCGGCGTCGACGGCGAGCAGTTTGTCTTCCCACTCGAGCGCCCACATGTTGATGCCGACTTCGCCAAGGCCCCCGAGCGGCAGGTAACGCAGGCGACTTGATAGGGGCCCCCGCGAACTCACGGCGCAGCCTCTGAGTTCGTGGGGATTCTCACAACAGACGCAGCTGTTCCGCTTCCTGCTTCGGCACCGGTACCGGCACTGGTGGCGGCGGCGGGGCGAGGATCTTCTCCAGGTACGCCTTCACCCGGTCGAAGTCCTGCTCGAGGTCCGCCACCAGCGATCCGTTGTGCAGCGCGGCGGCGGGGTGATAGAGGGGTACGTACGCGATGTCGCCACGCTTGATGAGGCTTCCGTGGATCCGTGAGATGGAGCCCTGGCCAGGCATCAGCCGTTCGAGAGCGTGCCGGCCGAGGATGAGGACGACTTTGGGCTGCACGAGCTCGAGCTGGCGCTTCAGGTACGGCGAGCACGCCTCGGCCTCGTTGGGCATCGGGTCGCGGTTCATCGGAGGGCGGCACTTGAGCACGTTGGTGATGTACACATCCGCGCGGCTGAGTCCAATTCGTGCCAGAAGTGTGTCGAGCAACTTGCCGGCGGCGCCGACGAAAGGCTCGCCCTGCCTGTCCTCGTTGAACCCTGGCGCCTCACCGACGATGAGGATGTCAGCGGGGCAAGGCCCCACGCCAGGCACCGCCTGCGTGCGCGTCGCATGCAGGCCGCAGTTGGTGCACCCACGGATCGTCGTATGGAGCTGATCCAGCTCCGGGGAACTAAGCGACTTTGACTCCAGCTTTGAACGTGATCAGGTCTCCTGCCTCGCGCACCGTTTGCATCACCGAGGCGAGCTGCTCACTCGTGAGAGGCACCAGCGGAAGCCGGAATGGACCGGCCGCGAAGCCCAAGGCGTTCAGAACCGACTTGATCGGAACCGGGTTGGCGGCCGTCGTCATCAGCGTCTTGATCACCGGCAGCAGGCCAAGGTGGATCCGGCGCGCCTCGCCGTTGTCGCCCTTGGCGTTGGCCTCGATCAGCTTCTTCATCGATCGCCCGGCTATGTGCGACACCACACAGATGACTCCATAGCCACCTATCGCAAGGACCGGCAGCGTCCAGCTGTCGTCGCCGCTCCAGACCTTGAAGGAAGCGGGCTTGCCTGCGCACACCAACCCGACCTGGTCGAGGTCGCCGCTCGCCTCTTTCACGCCGATGATCCCGGGGAGCTCCGCGCACCGCAGCGTCGTGGCGGCGGTCATGTTGACCGCCGTGCGGCCCTGGATGTTGTACATGATCGTCGGCCCTACTTCGGAGATCGCCTTGAAGTGCTGGTACATGCCTTCCTGCGGCGGCTTGTTGTAGTAAGGCACGACCGCAAGCAGCGCATCCGCGCCGGCTTTCATCGCGCGCTCCGAGAGCTTCACCGAGTGATGCGTGTCGTTGCTGCCGGTGCCGGCCACCACGTTCTTGCCCGGGATCGCCTTCTTGATCGCCTTGACCAGCTCGACCTTCTCGTCGTCGCTCAAAGCGGGTGACTCGCCGGTCGTACCCGAGACCACGACGCCGTCGGACCCGTCCGCGACCAGCATCGCTGCAAGCTTTTCAGCCGCTTCGTAATCAACCGAGCCGTCTTTCTTGAACGGCGTGATCATGGCTGTCAGGAGCTGGCCTATCTCGCTCATCTCTGGGCTACCCCCATTTCGATTGCCTGCTCAGCGATCTGGACCGCGTTCAGCGCGGCGCCTTTGCGCAGGTTGTCGGACACGATCCACAGCGCCAGCCCGTTCTTGGTCGAGGCGTCGTTTCGAATGCGGCCAACATACACCTCGTCTTTGCCGGCGACCTCGTGAGGCGTCGGATAGAGCTTGGCGTGCGGGTCATCTTCGACCACGATTCCCGGCGAGCTGCCGAACAGCGTCCGCGCCTCGTCTGCGGTGATGTGCTCAGTGGTCTCGATGAACACCGACTCGCCATGACCGACCGGCACCGGCACCCGGACGCAGGTCGCGGTGATGCGGAGCTCCGGCATGTGGAGGATCTTGCGAGTCTCGTTGACGATCTTGACCTCTTCCTCGTTGTAGCCGTCTGGCTCGGGCCGCCAACCCCCTGGCACCACGTTGTAGGCCAGCTGATACGGGTACGCGACCGCCTGTGGTTCGGTGCCGTCGGCGATCGCCTTCGTCTGCTCCTCGAGCTCGTCGACGAGGGCGCGGCCGGCACCGGATGCCGATTGATATGTGGACACGAGCACGCGCTCGATGCCCGCCGCTTGCTTGAGCGGGTGCAGGATGACAGTCAGAGGAATCGCGCAGCAGTTGGGGTTGGCGATGATGCCCTCGTTGTCGCGGATGTCCTCCGGGTTCACCTCGGGCACCACGAGGGGGACGTTCTCCTTCATGCGCCAGGCAGAGCTGTTGTCGATGACCAGAGCACCCCCTTCGGCGGCGAGCGGTCCGAACATCAACGCGATGTCACCGCTGGCGGCGAACAGCGCGATGTCGATGCCCTTGAACGCTTTCTCGTCTAGCGGCTCTACCTTGAGCGAGCTGCCGTTGTACGGAACTGTCAATCCCTTCGATCGCTCAGACGCGAGCGCGATAACTCGCTCGCTTGGGAAATGTCGCTGCGCGAGCACGCGCAGCAACTCGTGCCCGACGATTCCCGTGGCGCCAACGACAGCAACGTTTAGTCGCTTGGAGGTGGGCATCTCGATAGTTTAAGTCGGCCCAGCCAGGTGTGCGATCGAGTGCCGGCTGCGGCGCGAAAACAATCCCTTACCCAAGGCTCAGCCCGAGCAGCTCGTCCAGGCCGCGATAAAAGCGCGGGCCGGAGGTGACCTTGCGGATGGCGAGGAGCACGCCTGGGATATATGCCTCGCGACTCGTCGTTCGATGCACGATTGTTAGGGTCTGTCCCGGAAGGCCGAAGATCACCTCCTGGTCGGCGACGAAGCCGGGGAGCCGCACGCTGTGCACGGCGACGTTCCCCTCCTCCCCACCTCGCGTTCCTGCGAGCGTCTCCTTCTCGGCTTTCTTGTGGCTGAACGGTTTGTCGCGCCGTCGTGCCGCAAGTCTCTTCGCGGTCGACAGGGCCGTTCCGGACGGCGCGTCCAGCTTGGTCGCGTGGTGCATCTCAATCACCTCGACCGCATCGAAATGCGGGGCGGCGATGTCGGCCAGGTGCATCATGAGCACGGCCCCGACGGCGAAGTTCGGCGCGACGATTCCACCAACTCCTTTCGTCTTGCAGGCGGTCTCCAGCTTGTCGACCGCATCCGCGCTCAGACCGGTGGTGCCAATCACCGGAGACGCACCCGCTGCCACCGCGGCGAGCGCGTTGTGCAGCGCTTCGGATGGTTGCGTGAAGTCGACCAGGGCACGCGGCCTCTTCTCATGAAGGAAGGCCGCCAGGTCGTCCCCCAGCTCGACTCCGCCAACGTACTCGAGCCCAGGCTCGGACTGAAAGGCCCCGGCGAGGACTGAGCCGACTTTGCCTCGGTAACCGGTTACCGCGACCTTTATCGGCTCAGCCATCTTTAGCTAATTCCGGCGAGGACCGCGTCCGCCGCCGCCGCCGTTTCGACCGCCGCGGTCCCGTCCACCACCAAACCCGCCTTCTCTTGGCGGAGGTGGCGGCGACGCAAGGGCAGTGGCCATGGCCTCTTTGTCGATCTTCTCTTCGATCGGCTCGCCCTTGGCTGTCAGCTCGTCGATCGCTGCCTGCCGGCTCAGGTTGAGACGTCCCTGGCTGTCGACCTCGACCGCCTTGACCACGATCTCGTCGCCGACGTTGGCGACCTCCTCCACCCTCTCGACCCTGTGGTCGGTGAGCTTGGAGATGTGCACGAGGCCGTCCTGGTTGGGCAGCACCTCGACGAATGCGCCGAAGGGCATGATGCGCACGACCTTGCCCTTGTAAATCCTGCCGACCTCAACCTCATCGGTCAGGCCTTTGATCCAGTCGATGGCCCGCTTTCCACCTTCCTGGTCGACGGCGGCGATGAACACCCGGCCGTCGTCCTCGACGTCGATCTGGGCGCCCGTCTCCTCGGTGATCTTGCGGATCATCTTGCCTCCCGGGCCGATGATGTCGCGGATCTTGTCGGGGTTGATCATGATCGTGGTGATGCGCGGTGCGTAGGGGCTCATCTCGCTGCGGGGCTTTGGCAGCACCGCCAGCATCTTGTCCAGCACGAACAGGCGCGCCTCGCGTGCTTGCTCGAGCGCCTGCGCAAAGATCTCATGCGTCAGGCCCTTGATCTTGATGTCCATCTGCAGGGCCGTGATTCCGTCACGTGTCCCCGCGACCTTGAAGTCCATGTCGCCGAGGTTGTCCTCGACGCCCTGGATGTCGGTGAGCACCGCGAACTTGCCCTCGCGAGTCACCAGGCCCATGGCGATGCCCGCGACGGGCGACTTGATCGGAACTCCCGCGTCCATCAGGGCCAGCGTCGATCCACAGACCGAAGCCATCGAAGTCGAGCCGTTGGAGCTCAGGATCTCCGACACCAACCGCATCGTGTAAGGCCACTCCTCGATCGGCGGGATCACCGCGAGCAGCGCCCGCTCGGCAAGGGCGCCGTGGCCGATCTCCCGCCGGCCAGGGCCGCGCAGCGGGCGAGCCTCACCGACGGAGAATGGCGGGAAGTTGTAGTGATGCATGTAGCGCTTCAGCGTCTCCTCGGTCAGACCGTCGAGCTTCTGCTGGTCCGACATCGAGCCCAGGGTTGCAATCGTCAGCGCCTGCGTCTGGCCGCGGGTGAATAGGCCCGAGCCGTGAGTGCGAGGCAGCACGCCGACCTCGACCGTGATGTTGCGTACGTCCTTCAGTCCGCGCCCATCGATGCGGACGCCCTCTTCGACGATGCGCTGGCGGACCCTGTCCTTGAGCGCCTTGTCGAACAGCTTGCCGAGGATCTCGACGTGCTCGGGGAAACGTTCGCCGAGCTCGAAGACCGTCTTGCTCCGCAGCTCGTCGACGTAGGTCTCGCGGGTGGCCTTGTCCTCTTTGTAGAGGACCTGGTCGAGACGCAGCGCGAGGTACTCTCCGACGATCTCGATCATCTGCGGGGGGTAGGGCACCGGCACCCACTCCCGCTTTTCGCGGCCAACCTGCTGCTGCAGCTCGACCTGCGCGGCGCAGATCCCCTTGATCGCCTCGTGGGCCATCTCCAGCGCGTCGAGCACGGTCTGCTCGGTGACGCCCTTGGCGCCGGCTTCGACCATCAGGATCGCGTCGGCCGTGCCGGCGACCACGAGGTCGAGCTCTGACTCACCCATACGAGAGAGCGGCGGGTTGACCATGATCTTTCCATCGAGCAGCCCCATGCGGACTGCTCCCACGGGTCCACCGAACGGAATGTCCGAGATCACCAGCGCCGTCGAGGCGCCGTTGATGCTGAGGATGGTCGGGTCGTTTTCCTGGTCGACCGAAAGCACGGTCGACACGACCTGGACGTCCAGCCTGAAACCTTCTGGAAAGAGCGGTCGCAGCGGACGGTCGGTCAGCCGCGACGCAAGGATCGCGGTTTCGCTGGGGCGTCCCTCGCGGCGCATGAAAGCGCCAGGGATCTTGCCCGCCGCGTACAGCTTCTCCTCGTAATCACAGGTGAGGGGAAACCAGTCGATCCCCTCGCGGGGCTCCTTCGCCATCACCGCGGTGCTCAGGACGACCGTGTCGCCCTGGCGCAGGATCACCGCCCCATTTGCCTGCTCGGCCACCCGGCCGGTCTCGATCGACAGTCGCTTGTCGGCGACCTCAACGTTCTTCGTGACGATTGCCACGTGCAATACCTCCATGTTCTGGGAGGACGTCCCCCGGAGGTGCGACCTGGGTCAGGTTCCTAGCAGCTGCCGCTGAGGCCGAAACCTGAGTGAGAGCTTCTAAGAGCTGACCCGCGCATGACCAGCGGTGGGTCCTCCCGATTGACTTACGACGCCGGCGCTATCTCCTGATCCCGAGCTTGCCGACCAGCGCGCGATAGCGCTCGATGTCGGTGTCCTTCAGGTAGTTCAGCAGACGCCGTTGTTTGCCAACCAGGAGAAGAAGGCCGCGGCGAGAGTGGTGGTCTTTGGCGTGCGTCTTGAGGTGCTCCGTGAGCTCGCGAATGCGCGTTGTCGAAAGCGCGATCTGGACCTCGGGAGAACCCGTGTCCTTGTCGGCGCGCCTGTACTCCGCGATGAGTTTGCCCTTGACGTCCGTCTCTGCTGCCAAACCGAACGAAGAGTATACGTGCGATGGGATTTCGACCTAGGAGACGTACTCCGCCGACCCGTCGGACCGAGGATCCGCCGCGGCACGCCACAGGTTGGGGCCATCGATCACGATCGCCTGCGAGTGACCGAACGAATGGTGATGGCGCGGCATCAGCTGAAAGTACCGGTCACCTCGAGCCAGCTCGGCGGCGTGGGGGTAATCCGCCTCGATCGACATACGCGCTCCTCCGGCCTGCACCCGGATGCGAGGCCGCGCGACGGCTTCGGACGGATCGAGGTGGTGGTCGACCAGGTTGACCAGCACCTGCGCCTGAATCTGCGGCTGCCCCTCGCCTCCCATCGTGCCGAAGAGAGCCCACGGCTTGCCATCTCGCACCGCCATCGCTGGGATGAGTGTGTGCATCGTCCGCTTATGTGGTTCGAGCCGATTGACGTGAGCGGGGTCCAGGCTGAAATAGCAGCCACGGTTCTGCAGCAGCAAGCCTGTGCCCTCAGCGACGATTCCCGAACCGAAGTCGAAAGCGACGCTTTGAATCAACGAAACCAGGTTCCCGTGCTCGTCGGCGGCGCAGAGATAGACGGTGTCGCCGCCATCGCGAGGGCCCGCTCCGCCCGCAGCGGCATGACTCGGGTCTACGAAAGGCTCCATAGGTGCGACGGCGAAGTCCGGGTCGGTGATGTACCGATCGCGCAGGGCGTAGGAGCTGTCGCGGACCCGTTTGAACCGCTCCACAAACTCAGGACCCGGCTCCAGGTCTGCCCGCTCCAGCAGGCTCAGTCTCGCCATGATGGCGAGGGCCGTGAGGCCCTGGGTCGGAGGAGGCAGCTCGTAGACGGTGACATCGCGATAGTTCATGGCCACCGGCTCGACCCAGCTGGACCGGTGCGATCCCAGGTCGGCTGCGGTCACTAGGCCGTCTCGCCGTCCGATCGCCGCGACGATCGCGGCCGCGATCTCTCCTCTGTAAAAGCCGCTGATCCCGCTCCTGCCGATGTCGTGCAGAACCGCGGCGAGATCTGGGTTGCGCAGCGACATGCCGGCTTCCATCGGCGGGTACAGGGCTTGAGCCGCCGGCTCGCTGCCGAGTAGTCCGGCCGCGGACCTCAAGAACTCCGCGAGCCGCGAGGTGATGATGTATCCATCGGCCGCGAGCGACGCGGCCGGTTCGAGCACCGCCCCAAGACCCCATGAGCCGAATCGCTCGAGCAATCGGCCCCATGCCTCGACCGTGCCAGGCACTGTGACGGTGAGCACTCCTCGCTCCGGCATCACGTCGTGTCCGCGCGCACGAACCGCGTCGATCGTCGCAAGCGAACCGGACCTGCCCGCACCGATGAGACCGACCGGTGCTGAGCCGCCTGCCGGCCAGACGATCGCCATCAGGTCGCCCGCAACCGACGTCATGTGCGGATAGACCACGCACAGGACGGCGTTCGCGGCGATAGCGGCGTCGATGGCGTTGCCGCCATCGCGAAGCACCTGCGCGCCAACTTCCGAGGCCGCCTTGTGTTGGGTGGCGATTACCCCTTTAGTCACGGCGGGCTAATCCAAGAATGATCGCCGTGACCTCGTCGATCGCGGCGCTGGAATCCACCTCCAATGTTGCGGTTCGCCTCAAGAGCGGCTCGATGATGCGTTTGTTTTCAAGGATTCGAGCCGCTTCGGATGGATCCTTTCCGTACGAGTTGTTTGTCCGGGTGCTTACGCGCTCTGCGATGACCTCGGCGGGTGCGCTCAGCAGCACGACATGGTCAAACTGAGGGTAGAACTTGACCTGGTTCTCGGCGCACCCGGCCAGGAACAGCGCGTCACCAGCCTCGGTATCAAGCAGATGCTGAACCTCGTCCTCCAGCCACCGCTCGTCTCCATTGGCGTCCCATTCGCACATTCCCTCTGAGTCGAGGTCGACCGCTTTGTACCCCAGCGCGGCCAGATTCGCGATCACCGTGGACTTGCCTGTCCCGGACATTCCGGTGAGGAGAATCCGCTTCATCGCGTCGAATCATCCCATTGCACAGGGCCCGTTTTCCACGCCGGTGCCGGCACGCGCGGCGCCGAGGCCCGAGCTACCTGGGGGTGATGAACTCGATCGCGCTCGGCTGTATCTCGAAGAGCGCCGGCAGGAATCCCACGTCCTCGCCATCGAGGTCGATGCGCACCTTTTCCGGTGAGCTCACCGAGATCCGCTTCCCGTAGAGCAGCTCGATTTTCGGGTTGCCGTTGTCGAGATGCTTTCCGGCCAGGAAGTCGTTGATGCCCCGCATGGTTTCGATCTTGCCGGCATCCTTGACGACGATCACGTCGAACACCCCGTCGGTCGGCGACGCGGACGGCGCCATCTGCATGCCACCACCGAAGAACTGACAGTTCGCCACCACGACCTGCTGGGCATGGGCGAGCTCGTGCGTGGAGCCGTCGATGACCATCGTCATCGGCTTGTTCTTGTAAGTCAGCAGAGCGAGGCCGCTGCCCACCTTATAGGTGAGCGACCCCAACCGCTTGCTGCCTCGATTCACCTTATAGACGACCTCGCCTCCGAGGCCGGCATCGGCGATGTTGATGAAGTGCCGCACCGCCGTGGTGCCGTCAGACGTTTGATACGTGACGCAACCCGCGTCCAGCCGCCTGACCAGGCCCGTGCGCAGGACATCGACCGCCTGCTTGGGGTCGATTGGAATTCGCAGCGTGCGCCTGAAGTCTCCACCGGTGCCGAGCGGAACCATCGCCAGCTTGCTGGTGGTCGGGATCGGCGCGCCGTTGCGGAAGAACCCGTTGACGACCTCGTTCAAGGTGCCGTCTCCACCGACCGCCACGACAACCGGTCGGGACTGGAGCACGGCCCTCTGAGCCATCTCGGTTGCCTCGAGGGGCCGCGTCGTGAAAGCGGCCTCATAAGGCAAGCCGCTCGACGGCAGCCAGCTCTCAACGGCGGCCCATTCGCGCCCCGCCTTGCCCCCGCCCGATGACGGGTTGACGATAAACAGGATCGGTGCGCCGGGCTGGCCGGTCCCTATGACCTAGCGCCTCCGACGCCGCGCGGGTTCATGACCCCATTGGGGTCGATGCTCTCTTTGATCGATCGCCACACTCGCATCCAACCTCCCATCTCATCCGCGACCCAGCGTGCACGAACCTGGCCCACCCCGTGGTGATGGCTGATAGTGGCCCCAAGCTCCATCGCCGCGCTCATCGCCCCTTCCCATGCCCGCATGTAGGCCGAGCGAGCCGCCTGCTCGGTCTCCCCGGAGCCGCCGAACGTGAAGTACGCGCAGCAGCCCTGCTCATAGGCATGACTGAAATGGCATAACGCCAGCCCGCCGACCGCTATTGCGGATGTGACCTTCTCATGAAGCTCCGGGAGCACCGTCCACGGGGCGGCCAGCTCGATCGTGTCAAGGTAAGCGCCGGCGGGTTCGAGGTGGGATCTCATCCTTTCCGCCGAGAGGTTGAACCGACGTGACTGCCACCTCACCCACGGATCCTGGCCCAGGTCTTGCGCCGGGCCGGCGAAGGTCGTCACCGCGTCAGCCTCTGCCCTCGCGACCGCCGGCAGCCCGGCGGTGGCGACCACGAGCAGGCATCCACCGGTTGGCAGGTCGTAGCCATTGAAGGCTGTGTCTGCGGCGTCATAAAGCCGCATCACCAACGGCCTGATGCCGGACTGCATGATCGATCGCATCGCTTCGAGGCCCGCCGCGAGGTCCGCAAACGCAAAGCCACGCCCGATCACGGCGTCCGGCAGCCGGTGGACCCGAAGCACCGCGCCGAGGATTACACCGAGAGTTCCCTCCGAGCCCAGCCAGAGCTGATGCAGTGCTGGCCCGACGGCCGAGCGCGGCCCTGGTCGAGGCGCCGCGAACGTTCCATCGGGAAGCACCACTGCGAGCGACAGCACCATGTCCTCGACGTTGCCGTACCGGCTCGACTCCTGGCCGGACGACCGCGTTGCGATCAGTCCGCCGAGCGTCGTTCCAGGCAGCGAGCTCGGAAAGTGTCCCAGCGTCAGGCCCAGCTCGTTCAAATGTTTTTCGAGAATCAGTCCGTTGACGCCCGATTCGCACCGACAGGTCAAATTCGTCTGATCTACGTCGAGAATCCGGTCGAACGCTCCCATGTCGAGCACGAGCTCTCCGGTCTCCGGCGACAGCGCGCCGCAGACGCCGCTGCCTCCGCCCATCGGCGTGACCCTTACTCCATTCGCGTTCGCCCAGCGGAGGATCGCGGCCACCTGCTCGCGCCCCGACGGGCGGGCGACCAGGACACGCGGCGGTGCGATGCCGGCGCGCTCGTCCATGATGCCGAGAGGCCAGTGATCGCGGACCGGTCGCTCGTCAAGGGCCGGCGCCCCCACGATCTTCTCGAGCTCCGCCCTCATTGGAGCTTGGCCGCGAAGCGGCCGGCCAGCCAGCCGGTCAGGATCGGGACCCCGAAACCGCAAGGTCCGCTGTAGTCATAGCCTCCAAGCAGCGCACCGGCCGCGTACAGGTTCTGATACATAACCTGGCCCTCGTCATCGAGTGGGTGGAGACGCTCATCCGTAGACACGCCGGACTTCAGCTCCTCCGCGGGATCCAGATATTGCAGGTGCTGGAGGCGCGTCCCAGTGCGCGTGACCGCTTGACCGTCGTGGAAAACGCCAAGCTTCAGCAAAGGCTCAGCGGTCATGTGGCCACCAACCAGGCCGCCGCCGACATGCCTGCCTGTGGCGAGGACGAAGGCGTCGGCGCGAATCGTTCGCGCCCCGACTCTCGCGTTGATGATGCGGCCCCGCGCGGACTCGAAGGAATTCACGTGACCCTTCTGCGTGCCGAGCGCGATCGCCTGCTGCAGGCGCCAACCGTGGGGCGAAGGTGGCGCCGAGAGGAGCTCAAATCCATCCGGGGGCAGGTTGGTGAACCCGGGCGGGTAGGCAATCGCGGTCGAGCGGTTGTGGGCAAGCTGCGGTGCACGCCTGCCGTACAGGTCGGTGAGCGATGCGGCGATTGGCAGGTCCGGGATGCTCACCTCTTCTGGCACCGCATCGATGTTGTGCAGCTCCTTCAGCGCCTGCGCGGTCGAGGCGGCGTCATAGTCGCCGACCTCTTTCACGCCGACCACCGCGACTCGCCGGCCAGTCAGCGCCCGCAGCTCGCCGGCCGCCACGGTCGAGGGCACGAGGTTGGCGGGCCTGGCCAGCCCGTGAATGTCGGAGTACAGGCCGCGAGTGCGCCATGTGCCTTCGAACTTGAGCCCGTCTTTTTCGAGCGCGATCTGTAGGGTGTGGATGGCCGTGTCGAGCTCGCTCGCCAGGCGCACCGAATCCAATGCCAATCTCGTGAACGGATGGTGGCGCTGCTGGGCAAGGATGGCGTCCAGGTCATCCACCACCTCCATGCCGCCGGCGTAAAGCGCGCTCGCGCCAGGAGCTCGTGCCACCACGGTGACCTCGGCTCCATCGCGTCGGGCCGCGAGAGCGGCGCAGTACCCGGCGATCCCGCCGCCGATGACGAGAACGCTGGTCATGGAGCCACGATGCGGCGCGTGTCGGCGACATCTTTCTTGAGCTGCTGCACAAGCTCTTCTGTGCTGGGAAATTTGATGTCGGGGTGCAGATAGCGGACGAAACGCAGCTCGAGACGCTTTTGGTACAGGTCGCCTTCGAAATCGAGCAGGAAGGCCTCCACCCGGAGCTGGGTGCCGCCAAACGTAGGGCGATAACCCACCGAAAGCGCGGCGACGAAATCACCTTCCACCGCGCGCGCCCTTCCGGCATACGCGCCCAGGGCCGGGATGAGCTTGTTCGGCTCGACCGCGATGTTCGCTGTCGGGAAGCCGAGGCGCCGACCCACCCGCTCCCCCGCCTCGACCGGTCCCGCCAGCGCGTATTCGCGGCCAAGCAGCCTGTTCGCCTTGTCCACCTCGCCCGCGATGACCAGCCGGCGCACCTCGGAGCTGTGCAGGTCGTGCCCTTCGATCTTGAAGGGCGGCACGACCTCGACCTCGTAGCCATGCTCGCGAAGCCACTGTGCGTTTCCGGTTCGGCCGCGCCCGAAGGCGAAGTCATAGCCGATCACCCAGCGACGCAAATCCATCAGTGCGGCAAGTCGCTGGATGAACTCCTGTGGAGCCAGCGACGCGAGCTCGCGATCGAACCTCAACACGATCACGTGGTCTATGCCGGCCGCCTCGATCAGCGCGAGCTTTTCCTGGAGGCTGGTGATCGACTGAGGGCAGTTGCCCGGGTCGAGCACGCAACGGGGATGGGGCTCGAAGGTGAGGAGCGCGGACTGCGCCCCAGCTCCCTTGGCCGCCGCGACCACATGGTTGATCACGTCGACATGTCCCAGGTGCACTCCGTCAAAGCTGCCGACCGTCAGCGCCACGGGCCCAATCGGGCTCGTCGGGAGCCCCAGATGAACCTTCAGCTCAATACCTTCTCGGGCACGAACGTGCGCCGAAGCGGGTCGGTGTGGCCGAGCGCGACCAGACGGCCGCCCGAGTCGTGGGCCCTGATCAATCCCGGACCTGGCTCGGGTAGGACGCGCACGGCGCGGCCCTGCCGGACCATCGCCTCCTGCTCGACATTGAGCTTTACCCGTTCCATGTCGGGCAGTATGACTTCGGCCGGAAGCATGAAGCGCCTCACTTCCTCGGCTGTCGTCAGGTCCGCGGAGCTGGTCGCGGACTCAATCGTGAGCGGTCCATAAGCCGTGCGCACCAGGCGGCCGAGATACCCGCCCACTCCCAATCGCTTCCCGATGTCGCGAGCGATCGAGCGCATATAGGTCCCGCTCCCGCAGCGGATCTCGACCCGCCCCACGGCGTGCGGCCCAGTGGTGAAGTCGAGAAGCTTCGCCTCATACACCTCCACCTCGCGTGCGGCCGGTTTTGGCTCATCGCCGCGACGCGCGAGCTTGTAGGCGCGATTCCCATCGACCTTGACGGCTGAGAACGCGGGCGGCTCCTGCTGGATGCGCCCGGTGAACACCTTCAAGGCTTCGAGCACATCGGTCGCGCTGAGGTTGCTCGGATCGGCGACCGGCTCGCGATCGGCCTCCGCATCGTCGGTTGCTGTGACGAAGCCGAAGTGGATGTCCGCGACGTAAGTCTTCGGCAGCTTCAGCGCAAACTCGGCAAGGCGGGTCGCCGACTCGAAAAGGATCGGCAGGACCCCAGTCGCCAGAGGGTCGAGCGTGCCGGCGTGCCCGACTCGATGCGCGCCGGTCAGCCGGCGGAGGCGGTTGACGACCGCGAACGAGGTTTCCCCGGCGGCCTTGTCGACATTAAGGACTCCAGACGGAAATGGAGGTAAATCAGCTCTCATTCGAGGCGGCAAGGATCGCCTCCTTGGCGGCCGCCAGCACCATCTTCACGGCCTCGTCCATCGGGCGTTCGATCTCCGCACCGGCCGCTCGGATGTGGCCCCCTCCGCCGAAGGAGGCGCAAAGCGCTGCCGCGTCTACCGCTCCACGGCTCCGGACGCTGATCTTCGTCAGCGAGCTGTTCACTTCTTTGAAGAGGATCGCGATGTCGAGCCCGGCGATGCTGTTGAGCGTGTCGATGATGCCTTCGGACTCAGCCATCACGGCGCCGGCCTCGCGGAGCATGCGACGGGTCACCTTGGCCCAGGCGAGCCGGCCCTCCATCTCCACTCGCATCGTGGCGAGCGCGAGACCGCTCAGCTTCAGTGTCGTTTCCGGTCGCATCTTGTAGACCAGCGTCGCGATGCGCCCTGGGTCGGCGCCGAGGCGCGCGAGCCGAGCGGCGTCATCCAGCGCGCGGGGCGTCGTGTTCTCGTGCCGGAAGCCGCCGGTGTCGGTCAACAGCGCCACGTACAGGCTGGCCGCCATCGTCGGCGTGATCGGATAGCCGAAGTGATCCAGCATCTCCATCACCATCTGACCTACCGCCGACGCGTCGGGATCGATGACGTTGACGTCCCCGAACCGCGAGTTCGAGGGGTGATGGTCGATGTTGACAATGGTGGCGTGCGAGGCGATGAGCTTGACGCTGCTCCCTGAGCGCTCCAGGTTGCCCGAGTCGAAGAAGAACACCAGCTGAGGGTCGATGCCATGGGGCGGTTCGGCGAGGATGTCGCCGAAGCCAGGGAGGAATTCGTACATCTGCGGCAGCGGAGGTGGGATGAGCACCCAGACATCCTTGCCGTGGGTGCGCAGGGCTTCGGCAAACGCGAGACTGCATCCGAGCGTGTCGCCGTCTGCATCCTTGTGCCCGAAGATCAGGATCTCCTGGTTGGCGTCGATGAGCTCCTTGATCTCGTCGTAGATGTGGGGGGTCTTCTGCGGGGTGGCTATTTCTCCTCCTCCCCATTCGAGCTGGGCAGCACTTCTTTCAGCAGCTCCGAGATATGGACGCTGTACTCGATCGATGGGTCCAGCTCGAAACGTATGTCCGGCGAGAACTTGAGGTTCTGCAGCCGGCGGCCGAGCTCGTGCCGGATCAGGCCCCTGGCGGAGACGAGCCCCGCCAGCGACTCCTTCTGCTGCTCCGGGTTGCCGAGCACGCTGACGCGAACGCGCGCGGCCCTGAGGTCCGGCGACATGCGAACTGTCGTGATGCTCACGAACCCGATCCTCGGGTCCTTGAGGTCGCGCCGAATGATGGACATGATCTCCTCACGTACTTGCTCCCCGACCTGATCGGCGCGGTAGCTGGTCATGACGCGACCTCCGCTGTCAGCTTCGTCAGCCTGACTAGATTTCTTCCCTTTCGAGCCGATATGTCTCCATGGTGTCGCCGGCCAGGAACGCCTCGAATCCTTCGACCGCGATTCCACACTCCTGCCCCGCGGGCATCTCGCGAACGTCTTCCTTGAAGTGCTTCAGCGAGCTGATCCTGCCTTCGTGGATCTGCTCTTTCCCACGGATCAGCTTGACCCAGCCTCCACGGCTGACCTTGCCCTCCAGCACCCGGCTTCCGGCGATTACTCCGAGTCGCGGGATCTTGATCGGGGTGATGACCTCGACTTTTCCCTCGCGGATCTGGCGGTAAGTCGGCTCACGCAGGCCCTTGGCGGCGCGCTCGACGTCCTCAGTCAGCTTGTAAATGACGTCGTAGTACCGAACCTCGACCTTGGCCTTTTCCGCAGCCGCTGTGGACGCGGGCGTGGGCTTGAGGTTGAAGCTGACGATGATGGCGTTCGAAACGCCGGCGAGCAGCAGGTCCGAGTCGCTCACGGCCCCGACGCCCTGGCCGACGACCTTGATCGCGACCACGGGGTCTTCGATCTTCTGCAGGGCGCTGAGCACGGCTTCGAGCGTGCCCTGCGCGTCGGCTTTGACGACCAGGCTGAGCTCTTTGACCTCGCCTTCCTTGGCGCGGCGAGCGAGCTCCTCGAGGGTGATGCGCGGCGCAAAGTCGCGGGCCGCTTCCTGCGTGCGCTTCTCTGACAGCTTCGTCAGCGCGATCTGGCGCGCGACCTTTTCTGAGCCGACGACCTGGAAGATGTCACCGGCCTGCGCCACTTCGCTCATGCCTGACACGACGACTGGGGTCGCGGGCGGCGCTTCGGTCACGCTGCGGCCGAGGTCGTCCGCGAGGGCGCGAACTCGGCCGTAGATGTGACCGCAGACGAAGTCGTCGCCAACCTTCAAAGTGCCGGCCTGTACCAGAACCGTCGCGACCGGGCCCCGGCCGCGCTCGAGGTGCGCGTCGACGATGGTGCCGATCGCGTTGCGATCAGGGTTGGCCTTCAGCTCGAGGATGTCGGTGGACAGGACGATGGTCGTCAGGAGGTCATCGATGCCCTGCCCTGTCTTGGCGCTCAGGTGCACGCATTCGTGCTCGCCGCCGTAGTGGCGCGTGACGATGCCGTTTGTCGCAAGTTCCTGATGGACGCGGTCGGGGTTGGCGCCTTCCTTGTCGATCTTGTTGATCGCCACGATGATCGGCACCTTCGCCGCGCGCGCGTGCTGGATCGCCTCGACCGTTTGCGGCATCACGCCGTCGTCGGCGGCAACCACCAGGACGACGATGTCGGTGACCTGGGCGCCGCGGGCGCGCATCGCAGTGAAGGCCTCGTGGCCGGGCGTGTCGATGAACACCACCGGATGTCCGTCAGCCGTCTCGATCTTG
>Ga0209488_10000342_pt1 | contig 37875 bp, 28 predicted proteins | sample Rivendell_Oct201_8_FD_188349 | JGI IMG/M metagenome (GOLD analysis project Ga0209488, IMG submission 188349) | Vadose zone soil microbial communities from the Eel River Critical Zone Observatory, Northern California, USA -... | ecosystem: Environmental > Terrestrial > Soil > Vadose zone >...
TGAACTGCTTCGACCCGCGGCCTGGGCGGCCCAACTCCGTGCGGCCGGGCAAGACCAGGGTGACGATGATGACGCCGAGGTTCGTCTTCGACAAAGGGAAGCTGCGCATCGTGGTGGGTGCGCCCGGCGGCACGAAGATCGTCACGGCGATCCTGCAGGTGCTCGTCAACGTGATCGATCACCGCATGTCGCCGATGGAGGCCGTGAGCGCACCCCGGGTCGACTTCCAGGGTGACCTTGTGCAGGCCGAGGCACGCATCCCACTCGTCGTTTGCAAGGGTCTGGAGAGCCGCGGCTACCGGGTCAACCGGCGCACGCTCAACTACGACTCGTACTTCGCGCGACCTCAGCTGATCGTCGCGGAGCCGGACGGCTTTCTCCATGGCGCCTCCGACCCGCGCAAGGATGGCGGTGCCGCATTCGATACGGAGACGGAATGAGATTCAAGGACAGAGTCGCGCTGGTCACCGGCGGAGGAAGAGGCATTGGCGCGGCGACCGCGCAGCTGCTGGCGCGCGAGGGCGCGAAGGTGGCCGTGTCAGACATGGACATCGGGCCGGCCGAAGAGGTTGCGGGGCCGATTCGTGGCCTGGCCATCGCGTGCGATGTCACCAATCGGGAGCAGGTCGAGGCGATGGTCGATCGCACGGTGAAGGAGCTGGGCGGGCTCGACATTCTCGTTGCGTGTGCGGGCATCACGCGGGACAACCTGCTGTTCAAGATGACGGACGACGACTGGGACCTGGTCATCGACACGCACCTGAAGGGGACATTCTTAGTCGCAAGAGCGGCGCAGCGTCAGATGGTCGAGAAGAAGTACGGAAAGATGGTGTTGTTGTCGTCGACTTCGGCACTCGGCAACCGCGGGCAGGTCAACTACTCGGCAGCGAAGGCGGGCCTGCAAGGCATGGCGCGGACGCTCGCGATCGAGCTCGGTCCATTCAACGTGAATGTGAATGCGGTGGCGCCAGGATTCGTGGAGACGCGCATGACGCGCGCCACGGCCGAACGCCTTGGTGTCGATTTCGACGCGTTCAAGATCGGCGCGGCGTCGCAGATCCCGCTCCGGCGGGTCGGGCAGCCGGAGGACATCGCAAGCGTGATCGCGTTTCTATGCAGCGACGAATCGGGTTTTGTGTCGGGCCAGACGATCTACGTTCGAGGAGGTCCCTGACTAGTCGTCTTCGGAGCCGCCGAGTAGGTCTTCCGCTTCTTTGGCGATTCGACTTACCAGCTCCCCGGCGGGGACTATGTCGTGGACGAGGCCGGCTGACTCGCCGGCCAGGACGAAGTCACCGGATGTGATGGCAGCCTCGAGCGCAGGTCGGAGCTGCTCGGCGGCCAGAGTCCACTCCTGCTGTCGGTCAGCCCATTCGTCGAGCAGCGGGTGCTTGATGGCGCGCACCAGAGAGCCGGGCCAAACGATGCCCAGGACGTCGTCATAGAACTTGCTGGCGACGGTCTGGCTGCCGAGCGCGTTGAGGATCACGTCTTTGGAGTGACCTCGACCTCGGGCTTCCGGAGTGGCCAGAAACCGGGTGCCGATCAGCGCACCCTGCGCGCCAAGCATCAGCGCCGCCGCCAGGCCTCGACCGTCGGCGATGCCTCCAGCGGCCAGGACCGGCACGGCGCCGACCAGGTCGACCACCTGGGGGACGAGCGACATCGTGGACATCGTCCCGACGTGGCCTCCCCCTTCGGTTCCCTGGGCGATGATCACGTCGGCGCCATCGCTGGCGACCTGGCCGGCCTCCTCGGGGGTGTTGACCATGTGGATGACCTTGATTCCGGCCTCGTGCGCCTGGTAGGTGAGGTCGGTCGCGCGACCCCATGCGAGGGAGAGGACAGGGACGCGCTGGGCGAGCGTCATTTGAACCGCCGCGCGGTCCATCTGGGAAACGACATGGTTGACGCCGAAGGGGCGGTCGGTCAGCTCGCGGACCTCGCGGATCTCGTTGCGCAGCTCGTCGGGCGTGCGGCTGAGCCCGCCGATGATGCCGAGGCCTCCGGCGTTGCTCACGGCGGCAACGAGCTGAGGCGTGGTGGCTCTGGCCATGCCGGCCTGAAAGATTGGAATCGCGATCTTCAGCAGCTTGCAGACGGCGGTGTGAAGTCGGTTCATTTCGCGCGCGACATCTAAATATCCGCCTATCCGCCGAGACTCATGCGAAAGGGGGGTTAAGGCAAGTACAGGGTCGCCCAACCGTTGGACAGCTTTGTGAGCCGGATTCTGGGCCGTGTAAGGCAGCGTTTGGGCGGGCGAACTGTTGTTCGCCGGCGGGGCCTTTGGCGGCCTGCTCCGCGTATTCGAATCGAGTTCGGGCTTGTAAGGCCGCTAACGCCCCGCCGGAGCCCGGTCCCAGCCCGTATGGGGTTGACGCCCTCGCCGGACCTCTGCTACGTTGACGGCCGTCTTAAGGGAGCCGCCCGGGGTTGGGCGAGTTCGGACTTTTAGGGGTAGTAATTGCGAGTTCATCGTTACCTGACGCATGCCGTTGTGCTCGCAGTTGCGGTCGCAATCTCGAGCTACGCCACAATGGACCGTCATTTCTCCAGCCCGTTGACCGCACGCCTCGGCGCTGTCAATGCTGAAGCGTATGTGACGAATGAAGGCGGCACGGTCGGCGACGTCTCGCTGGGCCGATACAGCACGATCATCAAGCCGCTGTCGATTCCGACCTCGGCGCCGATCAACCACAAGCCATTTGTCTACACGGTTGCGGCGGGCGAGAACCTGAGCGCGATCGCCGCGAAGTACCACGTCACCGTGAGCCAGATCCGCTGGTCGAACACCAACCTGATGGCCACGGAAACGGTCGCGACCGGCGACCAGCTGAACATCCCACCGGTTCCAGGCATCGTCATCACAACCAAGGCGAGCGACACGTTTGACAGCCTGGGCGTCAAGTTCCAGGTGGACCCGCAAATCATCATCGACTTCAACCGGCTTCGCAGCGCCCAGCTGACGGCCGGAACCGTGCTCGTCATCCCCGGTGGCACGGGCGGCGCGTTCCCGCCACCGCCGGCCTTGTGGCAGCTGCTGGCTCGGTCTGGCACCGGTGGGTCGTTCAACGCCCATGTCATCGGCTGCTGCCTCGGTCCGTACCCCGCAACTGGGTTCCCGGTCGGCTGGTGCACCTGGTACGTCGCGACCAAGCGCAACGTGACGTGGCGCGGTGACGCCGGCTACTGGTACGCCAACGCTTCAGCCCAGGGCTACCCCGTGGGACCGACGCCGAAGGTTGGCGCGATCATGGTGACCTGGGAGAGCTGGGCCGGCCACGTGGCTTACGTCGAGGCGGTCAACGCTGACGGGTCATGGGTCGTGTCTGAGATGAACTGGATCGCCTTCAACGTGATCAACGAGCGGACCATCAAGCCCGGACAGCTTGGCGGCAAGCTCGTGGGGTTCATCTACTAAGAAGCGGCGGGGCCTGGCGCCGAGCGCGCTGCCCACTCGTCCTCCATCTTCTGGATGTCGGATTTGACCGTGCGCAGGCCTGTCGCCGCAACTATCGCAGCGACGATAAGCAGCGTCGGCGAGGTGATCAGGAGCGCGAGCTGGATGCTGCCGAGGCGGTCGGAAAGGTAGCCGACGTCGAAGGTCGAGTGTGAGTCGCCGAACACATGCGAAACGAACAGCAGCATCGTCACGGCGCTGGCGCGCAGTGCAGGTGAGACGACGTTCTGCGACAAGGCCGTGAAGGGCCCCGAATACAGGTAAAGGCAGACGACCGCGAGCAGAAACGCGGGAATGAAGACGGGCACCGGACCAATGTTCATCGGGGCCACCAGTGCAACCGTGATGAACACTGAGCCCAGCAAAAAGCCGGCTATCCCGACCTCGAGGTGCGCGGCGGGGTGCTTCGGGGCGCGCCGGTCGGCGATCCAACCTCCGGCCAGGGTGCCGATTAGTCCGCCGCCTACAAGAACGACGCCGGCCAGGAGTCCGGCCTTGCTCACGGATAAGTCGAAGCGGCGATTGAGGACGATCGGAAGCCAGAAAGCGTTGGAGGCCAGGACGAAAAATAGAATGGTCTGGGCGAAGATCGTGGCGCGGAGGGTGGGAATCCTCAGCAGTTGCAGGAATTGGCCGACCCCGGCGTCGAGCGTTTTCTTGACTGCGATCCCGGTGCTTTCGGCGCTACCCCGCAATGGTTCCCGCAGACCGAAGGCCAGCAGCGCAAAGAGGATGCCGGGGATGGCGGCGAAGAAGAACGCGTTGCGCCACCCGTACTTCTCGGCGATGTAGCCGCCGCCCGCAAAACCGACCGCGATTCCGAGGGTGCTGCCGGCGCCCCAGATCGACATCACCCGGCCGCGCTGCTCCTTAGGAAAGTAGTCGGACAGGAGCGAGGTGCCGGCCGGGTAGTAGCTGGCCTCGCCGATCCCTAGCACGGACCGGCTGAGGAAGAGCTGGGCGAAGTTCCGTGCAAATCCGGTGAAGAGGGTGGCGACACTCCAGATGGCGACTCCGACTCCGATCACGGTCCTTCGTACGCCCCGGTCCGCCCAGTAGCCGAAGGGGAGCGCAGCGACCGCGTAGACCAGGAGGAAGGCCGAACCGAGGAGCCCTATCAGCGTGTCGCTGAGGTGAAACTCCTTCTGAACGAGGGGCGAGGCGGCGGCGGCGACCCACCGGTCCATGTAGTTGAGGAAATTGATGCCGACCATGACGACGAGCACGTACCGGGCATAGCCGTGCGCCACGGCGCCATTATGTCGGGCCATCAGCCAGAGCGGGTACCATAGCCGTCAGCCTCCGGCCGTTTCGGCGGCCTCGTGTGGGTCGGCTGGGCATTGGTGAGCCTAACGGTCTGTAAAACCGCCGCGAAAGCTGTGCTGGTTCGATTCCAGCCCGGCCCACCATAAGGGTCTTCGACCGGACAAGGATCCAGGCCGCGTGGTTGCCGGATGCCCGCAACAACTTTGACGCCCGCCTTTCTTCCAAACCTGACCATCGCTGTCATCTAGGTCACTGCTAGGGTTGGATCAGAGTGAGCATCCTCGACTGGCTCTGGCTCTTCTTCATCATCAGCTCCCTCCAGCCGATCATTCAGCGCTCGCTGATGGCGCTGAACAGGCGCCGACTGTTATCGCTGATCGCGTCAAAACGAGACGCCACGGTGATCACGCTGATCCATCGCCAGGAGACCATGTCGCTCCTGGGCATTCCGATCGCCCGATACATCGATATCGACGACTCGCAGAGCGTGCTGCAGGCCATCCGCGAGACGCCCGCCAAAAAGACAATCGAGATAATCCTGCACACGCCCGGCGGCCTGGTCCTTGCGGCTAGCCAGATCGCTCGAGCGCTGAGCGATCACGACGGCCGCATCGTCGCCGTCGTGCCGCACTACGCGATGAGCGGCGGCACCCTGATCGCCCTCGCCGCGGACGAGATTTTGATCGACCGGCATGCCGCCCTCGGGCCTGTCGACCCGCAGCTTGGCCAGCACGCCGCTCGCTCGCTGGTCGAGGTTGCCGCGATGCCGGGCCAACACGAAGACCAGACCCTGCTGCTCGCCGACGTTGGCCGCAAGGCTTTGCGCCAGGTCCAGCTCACCGTCGAAGGATTGCTCGCCAAACACATGGATCCAACGCGGGCCAGGGAAGTTGCCGAGATCCTTTCATCTGGCGTATGGACGCATGACCATCCGCTCATGGCCCCCGAGCTCGAGCAGCTTGGATTGCCTGTGAAGGTTGGCGTTCCCGCGGAGGAGCGGGCCCTGCTCGAGCTCTATCCGCAACCCAGGGGCCGGCAGTCATCAGTTGAATACATGCCGAGTCCGCGAGCTCCACTGGGGTCGAGCCGTGACACACCTGGGACGCGCCGCTGACCGCTCAAGCCAGGTCGCCGCGGCCGCCGAGCAGCGACATTCGATAGATCTCGAGGCTGCCGGCGCGCCCGCGCACTGCCGACTGGCTCGTCAGCTCGCTCTGCAGCATGGCTGACACCGCCCGGTAGACCCGCCCGGTCATCAACACCTGCCCCGGCCCCGCGTGCATGACGAGCCTTGCGGCGATGTTGACCGAATCGCCGAGCACGCCAAGCTCGGAGCGTTCGGGTGACCCAACGGCGCCGATTACGACAGGTCCTGACGCGATGCCCACCCCGACATCGAGTCGGAACCCCCATTCACCCGCATGCCGGCGGTTCAGCGATTCGTTCGCTCCGACGAGACCGATCGCTGCCGCCATCGCGCGGTCCACATGGTCGCTCTGGACGCCAGCCCCGCCAAAGGTTGCCATCACGCCGTCGCCGACAAACTTCTCGACCACGCCTCCGCAGATCGCGATCGACCTGACGACCCGCCTCAAGTGCGCATTCAGCACCGACAGCAAGCCGGCGGGATCGTTGGCGAATCGCTCGGTCAGACCCGTGAATCCGCGCAGATCTGTGAACATGATCGTCGCGTTCCAGACGACTGGGGCGGGGATGTCGAGACCGTCCGTGAGATCAGGGCCGGCTCCGTCGAAGATGCGCCTCAGGTGCTCGAGCCTGGCGAGGTCGTCGTCGTGATCAGGCCCGGGCGCCGCGCCTTCCAACACGATCAACCGACCGCCAGCTCGGAGACAAGGGATCTGGCCACGATGGCTGCCGCCGTCTCTGCCACGCCAGGTCCTTTTCGCAGCACGGCGACTGCGCCCGCCTTCTGCAGCGCCAGCTCTTCTGCTGGGTCGAGATCTTTGAGCGTCACGATCACGATGGTGGTGGTCGCGAGCCCATGATTCGCGCGCATCCGGCTCAGGAAGTCATCGCCTTGAAGTCCGGGCAGGAGTAGGTCCAGGACCATTGCGCGCGGCACCTTTCTCGCCATCAGATGCTCAGCGGTCTCCGCGTCGGCGGCCCAGACTGAGGTCAGTCCCCTCGCGGTCAGCTCCGCCTCCAGCAGGTGGGCGAACCCGGCATCGTCCTCGACGATCAGAACATCGCCGCTCTGCGCGGGTTGGCGAGCCAGCGGGACGGTGAACTTGAACGTCGCCCCTTTGCCGAGGCCGCCTGAGCTGACGGTGATCTTGCCGCCATGTGCCTCGACGATGTTCTTGGTGATCGCGAGGCCCAATCCGGCCCCCTGGATCGTCTGCCGGTCCGGGCTGTCGACGCGGTAGAACTTTCCGAAGAGTCGGTCCAGCGACTCCGCGGGGATGCCCAGGCCGTGGTCCTGCACATACACCTCGATCATGCCGTCAACGCTCACTGCCCCAATCACGATCGCCCCGCCCTCCGGGGAGTACTTGCGCGAATTGGAGAGCAGGTTTGCCAGCACGCGGGCCATCGCCCCAACGTCAGCTCGAACCAGCGGGAGGTCGTCGGGCACCCTGATTTCGATCGGAGTCTGGTCGCCGGTGTCGACCCGTCCAACGGCGCGTTGGATGAGAGGGCCGATCTCAGCCGGCGCGAAGCGCATCTGCATGTGCCCGCCCTCGATCCGCTGCAGATCAAGGAAATCGTTGATCAACGAGGTGAGCCGGCGGCCCTCCTGGACCATGACCGCCAGGTACTCCTTGCGTTGCTCCGGCGTCACCTCGCGCATGCTCATCAGCTCGGCGAAGCCCACGAGGCTGGCGAGCGGAGTCCGCATCTCATGGCTGACCATCGCAACCATCTCGTCCTTGGCTCGGCTGAGTTCCGCGTTGCTCTCCGCCCGGGCCTGCGATTGGTGCAGCTCCAGCTCGAGTCGCTGGTTCTCGGTCAGGTTCTCGGCAAGCACGAACCGTGCGTTGTGCTCGCCAAACCTGACTTCATGCGACGTGATCAGGACCTGGACGCTAGAGCCGTCCTTCAGCAAATGCCGCCAGGGACCGGTTCGATCAAAGCTTGGGCTTTTGGCTTCGTGCAGCTCAAGAAATTTGGGAATGTCTTCTGGAGGTCTTATCTCCTTGATCGTCATGGCGAGGAACTCGTCGCGCGAGTAGCCGTACTCGGCGATGGCCGCATCGTTGACATTGAGAAACGCAAGCGTGTCCACGTCGTACAGCCACATCGGTTGAGGATGGCCCTCGAACAGCGTCCGGTAGTTGCGTTCCGAGACCGTTGCCGCACGCTCGTGTGTGATCCGGTCAGCGAGCTCGTGGTTGATGGCGGCCATCAGCTCGTCAAAATCCTCAGCCAGCGCGATGACCTCGGCCGTTCCCCGGCCCGACACGGCGCTGACAGCCGTCCCAGGCGTGGATCCACGCATGACCAGGCTCAGCCGCCGAACGGGCTCGGCAACTCGCTTGTAAACGACAAAGACGATCACCAGCATCACTCCCACGCCGGCGAGGATGATGGCTTGGGCGCGATTCGAAGACTGATCGGCGACCGATAGCGCAGCAGCTTCGTCAGCGCCGGCAAAGATCGTCCAGGGCGCCGCGGTCACCGCTGAGCGGCCGTACAGTCGCGTCGTCCCATCGAGGTCTGGTCGGGTCACCGAGTTGATGGAGCGGGTGAATGCTGTGCCGTCCAGCGATGCTCCTACCCAGCGCTCCGGGCGCAGGGAGCGGGCGAGCACCGTCTTTGTGTCACCCGTGGTGACGAGAAACTCGAGGTGACGCGCGCCGCCCAGGGTTGTCGCGAGGTGTGGGCCCAGCGCGGCAAGGGCGAGAATGGCCGCGACCGCTCCGACTCCTCCGGTCACGGGGACGGCCACCACTGCAGAGACAAGGCCGGTGACAGGGTCCAGGAAAGGAGCGAACGTCACCGCGCTGTGGATGGCCATTGGCAGCCACGGCGATGCGCCGTAGACCGTGCCGCTCGGAAGGGCCTGCGACGAGCAAACCACTGTGCCGTCCGCTCTGATGATGTCGAGGTGGCTCGTCGGAAATGGAGTGCCCGCGGAAAATGTCAGCCCGCATTTTCCTGTTGGAGATGCGATGAAGGCGGGAATCGTCGGATTGTCAGCCACCGCCGCGGCCGTCTGCCGGTAGAGAGCGAGAGCATGAGCGACCTCTGTGGAGGCGGCCTGGGCAGCGAAATTGGCATCGTCCTCGGCCGACTGCCGAGCGTCCCCCTCGGCCATTCCCCTGACCGCCAGGGAGGCGACGAACGCGACCAACAGTAATGCGACGATGAACAGAGCCATGTAGTGTCGAAGCGACCACCCTCTGCGCCCGGGCGCACGCATACGTGGCTGGATTTCCATCAGAGCAGGAGTGCCTCGTCGACTCGAGTCAGGAGATCGAGCGGCGAGAAAGGCTTCGTCAGATAAAAATCTGCACCCGCGATCAGGCCCGCCTCGATGTCAGACTCCTGTGCCTTGGAGGTCAGGAGGATGACGCGGGTTGCGGCCAGGCTGGCATCCGCCTTGATCAGTCGCAGCACGTCGAGGCCGTTTCGCCCTGGCATATGGATGTCGAGCAGCACCAGCGCCGGCTTCAGCTTCTGGATCATGTCCCAGGCCGCCGCGCCATCGGTGGCCTCGACCACCGCGTAGTCGTCGGACGCGATGGTGGCGTGCACCAGCAGGCGGATGCTCGACTCGTCGTCGGCGATGAGCACGGTCCGCAGAACTAATAGCCCGGTGGGGGTGTAAGCCCTCACGCTGCTTCCGGCTGCTTCGACCCCGCGCTTTCCGCCCGCAAGGCGGCGAACCAGGTCATTGCGCGTCCTCGTAGCGGCGCTCTGGCGACCTGAAAACCATGCAAGCGGTCCAAACGCCGAGCACGTAGCCCAACGTGAACAGGGCCAGTACGACCGCCATCACTCCCATTGCGCAGGTTTACTCCCAACCCCGCCCAAAGTCGCCATGCGGCGGCACTGCGCCAATGCCCTCAGCCTGGAGGGTATCGAAGCCCTTTAAACGGCGGCTAGAGCTTGATCAGGCCCAATCGGGCGGCCGCGATCACCGCCTGGAGCTTGGAGTGCACCCCGAGCTTCTCGATCAGATGCCGGATATGCCATTCAACTGTGTGCGGGGCGATCTTGAGCTGATCGCCGACCGCATCCGTGTCATGACCCTCCGCCAGGAGCCGCAGCACGTCGAGCTCCCGCTCGGTGAACCTGGCCGCCAGCTTCTCGCGCCTCTCAGTTTCGGAGTCGAGCTGGCGCTGCCTCTGCACCGCTTTGACGAAAAGGGCGACAGGAAACAAGACCTCGCCCACGGCGGACCGGCGTACCGCTTCGACCATCTGGCCGGCGGTGGCGTTCTTGGTCAGGTAAGCGGTTGCACCGGCGTCGATCGCATCCAGCAGCGCCTCCTCAGACTCCTCTGCGTTGTGGAAGACGATCGCGGCCCTGGGCGCGGCGGCCTGGATTTGCGCCGCCGCGGCGGGCCCGGTCATGTCGGGCAGGACGAAGTCCATCAGGACGACAGCGGGATGCTCCCTGGCGGCGAGGAGTACAGCTTCCTCTCCACGCCGGGCGATACCAGCCACTCTGATGCCTTCCTCGCCCTCCAGCACCAGGTTGATCGCGGAGGCCAAAAGTGCATGGTCCTCCACGATCAAGACCCGGAAGGGCGTATTCGCCGGCCTTTCGGGCTTCCGCCCGGTCGGCTGCGAGAACAGGAATAGAACAGACAAGTCTGTCTATAGTACGAACATTGGGAGAGGCAGGTCTGTTCTGTTTCTGCTTAGATGGGAATTAGGTACTGGTGGCTACGAGACGGTCCTCGGCGGTAGTCCGCGAAAAGCTGGTCGATGCGGCGTATGAGCTCTTCAGCCGGCAGGGGATTCGCGCGGTTGGCGTCGACACCATCATCGCGCGGGCTGGGGTGGCGAAGATGACCTTCTATCGCCACTTTCCGTCGAAGGAGGACCTGGTCGTCGCGTTCCTCGAGCGTCGCGAGCAGCTGTGGACGCGGGAGTGGCTCGAGCAGGAGATCAAGCGGCGCGCCACCACGCCTCGCGAACAGCTTCTTGCGATCTTCGAATTGTTCGAAGAGTGGTTTCAGCGCGACGACTTCGAAGGTTGCTCCTTCATCGGCACCATGCTCGAAACGTCCGGCAACGGGGAAGGCAGGGTGCTCAGCGCAACCCGAAGGCACCTCGCCAACGTCCGTCTGCTGGTGGAGCGTTTGGCGCAGGAAGCCGGCCTGCGAGAGCCGAAGGAGCTGGCCTGGAATTTACAGCTGATCATGGCCGGCTCGATCGTCGCGGCCGGCTACGGTGACACCCTGGCAGCTCGCAGGGCACGCCGTTCCGCGGAGATGCTCATCGACGCGGCTGGAACATCAGTGCATCGCCGGCGGTCGATCAGGCCGTCAGCAGCGGTGTCGTCGGCACGCTCGAGGCCAGCCAATCGGCAAGCGTCTTCAGGTCCGTGACCAATATGTCGCCGGGGTCAGAGCTGACGAGGGGGCGCCCGAGGTTGGCCGCGCGGTCCAGGCTCTCCGACCGCTGAACCACGAAATCCGGCTTCCGGCCGAGGATGCCGGCGGCCGTGTTCACGTCCATCAGGTGTGTGGTGCTGTAGTTGAGGATCAAGCGCACGCGGCCGGAATCGACGCCGATCTTTTCGAACAGGTCGAGGCAACGTTGAGTCGCCTTGAGTGAGGGCAGCGACGCCGACGTGACCAGGCAGATCAGGTCGCTCGTGTCCAGCGCGGTAAGGGTTCGCTCGCTGAACGACGCGGGCGAGTCGATCAGCACGTATTGACAGGTGGCGCTAAGGCGGTCGATGGCCAGCTGGATCGCGGGCAGCGTCACCAGCTCGGCCCGCTCCGGTGAGTCAGCGCCCACCACCAATCGCACGCTGCCCGACTCCGTGACGAAGCCTTCGAACAGAGCCTCGTCGACGGGTGCGCCTGGAGATGCCTTGAGGTCGGCCAGCGTCTGGCTTGGATGCAGGTTGAGGTATACGGCTGAGTCGCCGAACTCGACATCGAGGTCGAGCAGCCCGACCGGCCTCGACGCCTTCGCGGCCAGCAGCACCGCGATGTTGACCGCCAAAGACGTCGTGCCGACGCCGCCTTTGGCGTGTGCGAAGAGGATGACCTTTCCCCGGTTCGCCTTGGCGGTCATTCCCGCCGCGCGACGCAGCATGGCCTGGACCTTGGCTTCGAGGATTGTCAGCTCGAAGGGCTTCGGCAGGTAATCGTCAGCGCCGGCCGCGTAACCGACAAGTGCATCGGGCGCTTCGCCCATCTCCGAGAACATCAGGATCGGAACGCCGGCGGTTCGGTGATGGCCGCGCAGGCGGTAGGCAAGCTCGAGGCCGTTCAGCTCGGGCATCCGAACGTCGGTGATGATGAGGTCGGGGACGCGCTCGTGCACCAGCTGAAGCGCTTCGATTCCGTCGCTCGCCTTGCGCACGTGGTAGCCCTTTCGCTCCAGGAAGCCGCCGACCATCTTCTGGATCACACGATCGTCATCGACTAGCACGATGTCTTCCACGGCCGTCAGGCCACTTCCGCCGTCAGCTTGAAAGCGATCGCGCGCGCCAGGTCTCGCCGTGTGTAGCCTCCGAGCCCGGCCAGATCCTCATCGCCTTCTTCCCTCATCATCGCGAGCCCTGCCGCCGCGAAAGCACGGCGTGACTCGCGCAGGTCACCGGCCAGCTCCAGCGCCGCTCCCAGCTGAAAGTAGGCGATCGCGACGTTGGGGTCGAGGTAGGTGGCCTGCCGGAAAGCCCGGATGGCGGCCCGCAGGTCACCTGCCGCCGCGGCGAGCTCGCCATCAGCCATCAGTCCGGGCAGGCCTCGACCTTGCCGCAGCGCGGCTTGGGGCCGAAGAGCCGGCTGCTCCGCCGGGGTGGTCGCGGCGATCCTTCGGTAACACAACGTGCCCGCCACCTGGACCTGCTCGAAGTAACCGGTCATGCGGCCCGGCGAGTCCGAATGGCCAAGGAACAGGTGTCCACCGGGAGCCAGCCGGCCGGCCAGGAGGCGAATGCAGGCCTCTGTCTCCTCACGCCCGAAGTACATGAGGACGTTGCGGCAGAACACAACCGCCGACTCGGGGATCAGCTCGCCCGCCTCCTCTCGTGCGAGGTTGTGATGGGTCACCCGTACGTTGCGCCGGAGATACGGCGCGACCTCGTAGCCGCCTGCAACCGGCCGGAGGTAACGCTCGACGCGATCGGCCGAGAGCCCCTGGACCTCACGCTCGCTGTACAGCGCCGTCTCCGCTCGAGCCAGCGCGTGGAACGAGACATCGGTCGCGACGATGCTCCAGTTGCGATGCCCGGTTTCCTCGAGCATCATGGCCAGGCTGTAAGGTTCCTGGCCGTTTCCGCATCCGGCGCACCAGATGACGTGATGTTCATCCGTCGACTCGAGCACCAGCTCCGCGAGCGCGACGAATTGGGCCGGGTCTCGAAAGAAGCTGCTGTGCTGAACCGTGACTTTGTCCAGCAGATCGGCGAACGCGGCCGGCTCCGCGTCGACCATGTCGACATACGACTCAACCGCGATGCCGGCCAGGTTGGCGCCCTCCTCGAGCAGCCGTTCGAGACGGAATCGACTCGACGGCTCCGCTTTGAGCCCGGCTCGCGACCGAAGGAGATCCGTCGCGTGTTCGACCGAGTTCATGATCGGCTCGATTGCTGCGCCTCGACAGAGGCGGGGGACACGCCTGTGTGCGCCGCGCCATTCCCCCTGCCGGCCTTCCCGCTGCCAACCCGACCCAGAAGCCGCGAAACCGCGCTCAAGAGCCCTGCCTCGTCGAAGGAAGTCTTGACGATGTAACCGTCTGCGCCGGCTTCAAGACCGAGCTGGTGATCCTCCTCGCTTGCGTGCGACGAGACGATCAGGACGGGGATGTTGGCCAGGCGGGGATGCGCTCGGATGGTTCTCGTCAGGGAAAGGCCATCCAAGTTGGGCATCTCCACATCGGTGATGACGAGGTCGGCGGGCTGCTCAGCCAGCATCGCGAGGGCTTCCGCTCCATCGCTCGCCGCGCGAACCGAGTATCCGCCTCGCTCCAGGATCGAGCGTTGCAGCTCGCGCACCATGAGGGCGTCGTCGACCACCATCACAGAGAGCGGGCGCTCGGGCAGCGCGGGCTTGTCCGCGCTCCTCGCTGCAGCCGCCACTGGTGCGGCGCTCCTTTCGATGAGAGTCGGAACGTCCAGCACCAGCAGGATGGAGCCGTTGGGCTCGATGCACGCCCCGCTGACGATCTTCAGATCGCGCAGCCGTCCCGTCAGGCCGCGCACCACGACATCGCGTTTCTGCAGCACCGTCTCCACCTGGAACGCATGCGAGTCGTCGGCGGTGCCGAGCAAGACCCAGGGACCGCCTGCGGCTGCGGGAAGGCCGAGAAGCGTGGCCAGGTCGGAGACCGGCACGGCGTGTCCGTCGATGATGGCCAGCATCTTCCCGCCGACGAGCTGGACGTTTTGCGATTCGAGCATGCGGACGATTCGATGCAGCGGCAGGGCGAACGACTGACCGCCGATGGAGACGATGAGGCAAGCGACCACGGTCAACGTGATAGGGACGACGATTCGGAACTCGGCTCCGAGGCCGGGATGATTGACAAGCTGCATCTCTCCGTGCACCGCGGTGACGGCGGTCGCCACGACGTCGAGACCGACTCCTCGACCCGAGCTCTCCGTCAGGACCTTGGCGGTCGAGATGCCTGAACGAAAGATCAGGTGCAGCGACTGTTCCTCGGTCAGGCCGCTGACGTCAAGTCCACTCTTCGCTGCGGCGGCTCGTACCGCGTCCACGTCGATCCCGCCGCCATCGTCACTGACCGCGATGACGACCTTTGATCCGAGCTGTGAGGAGTGCAGCCTGACGACGGCCTGCTCCGGCTTGCCCGCCGCCAGCCGCCGCTCAGGCGACTCGATGCCGTGACCGACCGAGTTGCGAACGAGGTGCAACAGAGGAGAGACGAGCTCCTCGAGCACGCCGCGGTCGACCTCGATGTCTTCGCCGACCACTTCCCAGCGCACGTTCTTGCCGGCCGCACGTGCTGCGTCCCGGACCGTGCGGTGGAGCATGGGCGCGAGCGTGCCAATGGGCACCATGCGCGTGCGTTCGGTCACCTCCTGGAGCTGGTTGATCACCTTCGTCAGCTCGCGATACTCGGTGACCGCATCGGGATCCATGTGCAGCTCCGAGCCAAAAACATGTCCGACCCTCAACTGAGCCGCCGACGCTTCGCCGACCAGCCGGCTGAGCTCGTCGATCCGGGTGACAGGCACCTCGAGCGTCGACGCCACCGCTCGCTTTTGGGGAGTCGCGGCAACGACCGGTGTGGCCGGGGTCGCTGTAGCGATCGCGGTCGGCGTGGGTTCCCGCGGAGACACAACGGCAATCTTGGGAGTCGGCGCCGGGACTGGAGCCGGCTTGGCCGGCGGCAGCAGGCGTTCCATCGCGTCCTCATAGCTTTCGTCCTGCGCGTCGGTCGACGGCTTGGCGATCAGCCGGCCAAGGCCGTCGACGACTAGGAGCATCGAATCCGTCAGCTCGGGGTTGGATAGGCGGGTGCCCGCGCGAAGCTCGACGAGCAGGTCTTCCAGGCGGTGGGCGAGATGGCTCACCTGCATCATGCCCACCATCCCGGCCGCGCCCTTCATCGTGTGCGCCTCGCGCAGGATCCCGTCGATCGTCTCCCGGTCGCCTGGAGCCGACTCGAGCGCGAGAAGCCCGGAGGCGATTCGCTCGAGCTGGCCCTTGGCCTCCTCGACGAACATCGGGCGGAACTCGTCTTCTAGCTCGCCCGTTTCAGATCCAGCCGGCTCTTCACCAGCTCCTCGATGTCGACGAGCATGACGAGGCGCCCGCCATTGCTGTACACACCCAGCTCGCCAGGTTGTGTACCCGGTCCGACCGGATGGTCGAAATCGGCCGCCACAGGCAGGTCCTCCGCGGCCAGGGCCAACATCTCCTTCTCGCTGCTTACCAGCACCGCAAACGGCGGCTCGCCGAGAGCGCCTGTGGCCGTCAGAATGCCGGTGTCGAGAAGCGCGACGATCTCGCCGCGGATGTTGAGCACTCCCATCAGGCCGGTCGGCGAAAGCGGGACGCGCGTCACGATCGGCTGTCGCAGCACCTGCCGAACACTTGCCATCGGCACGGCGAATGAGGCGCCGTTCACCATGAGCACCAGGACGCGTGTCACCTGGTCTGCCCCGGCAGCTCGCCGGCACGCGCAGCATCGGCCAGCTCACGCGCCGCGACCGCGGCCGCGCGACTCCCGTCGACGATCAGTTGCAGGCGGCGCTTGACGTTCGCCGCCGCGAGCTGCTGCCCCTGGATTGCCGGCTGGACTTTGGCTCCCGCTTCGGCGATCGTCTGGGACGTGCTCATCCACCCATCCAGCTGATGCACGCGCCGCTCAATCGCCGCGACCAGCTCACCGCTGGTCGCCTGCGCGCCGCCCGCGAGCTTCGTGATGTCAGTCGCCGCGGCCTTGGAGCGCTCGGCCAGCCGGCGCACCTCGTCCGCGATCACGGCAAACCCGCGACCGCTTTCTCCTGCGCGCGCCGCCTCGATCGCAGCGTTGAGGGCTAAAAGCGCGGTCTGGTCTGCGATGTCCTTGAGGAGGTGGATCACGCCCTGGATCTCTTCGATGCGCCTCGCATTCGCAAGCTGTCCGTCGCTTGAGGTGCGCAGCTCGGTTACGACCTGCTCCATGTTCGACCGCAGATCGCTCGCCTGGGCGACGACTCCGCTGACGGAGCCTGCGATCGAAGCCAGGCCGGCGGCCAGGGCCTCGACCTCAGCGTACGTCTGCACCGCGCCATCGGCCTGCTCAGCAGTCGCTGCAGCCAGCTGCCCGGCCAGAACCGGGATCGCGGCGTCGGCTTCTCCGGCCGCACCTGGTGCTGGGTGCAGGTCGATCACCTTGAGCACGGTTGGAGGCTTCTTATGTTCCACCGCAGTCCCCCCGTTTCAAGTGAGAAGCGGTCCCGGGCCTTCTAAGCCCCACGGTCGTCATCGCCCGAGCTTTCCCAGCCCGAGCCCGCAAGCTCTGCGGCGAGAGCGCCCTGGCGGGAGGCGGCCGAGGCGATCTCCTGGGCCGTGGCGGCCACCGATCGGCTGCCTTCAGCGATGTGTTCGATGGCGACCACGACTTCCTGGGTCGACGCTCGCTGCTGCTGGCTCGCGAGCTGAACCTGGTTGCTCACCTCGGCCATGGCCCGCATCATGGTCAGCCCGCGCTCCATCTGTTTGACGCCCTTTTCGAGGGCCATCACCGTCTGGCTGCTCTGCACCTGGGCGCCCTCTACGAGCTTGGCGATCTGAGCCGCGGCCGCCTTGGAACGTTCGGCCAGGCGGCGGACCTCATCGGCGACCACCGCGAACCCGCGACCGGCATCGCCGGCCCGCGCCGCTTCGATCGCCGCGTTGAGAGCGAGCAGGTTGGTCTGGTCGGCGATGTCGTTGATCAGCTCGAGAATGCCTTCGATCTCGTTGACGCGACCGGCTAGCGCCAGGGTTCGATCACCCGACGCCCTCAGGTCTGTCTGCGCCAGCTCGAGGTTGGCCTGCGTCTCGCCGGCCTGGGCGGCGACCCGATCCACAGAATCGGCAATTGAAGCGGAGGTGCGCGCGACCTCCTCCATGCTCGCCGAGGTCGCGGTGGCTGCCGTCGTCTGCTCGAAGGTCGCGGCGGCAAGCTGCTCGGCTACGGCGGAGAGCTTGGCCGCGGACTCGGTGACCTCGCCTCTGAGCCGGCTCAAAACCGCGCTGAGGCGTTCGACCATGGCATTGAACGTGTCGCCGAGGCGGCGCACCTCGGCCCCACCCTTGAGGTCCACTCGCGCTGTGAGATCGCCCGCCTCGACGCTCGCCGCGGCGCGCGACAGCGCCACGATCGGGCGTGCGGTGAACACCGCCAACACGACCGCGAAGATGATCAGCAGCACGGTGCTCAAACCCTGGAGCAGCGAAGTTTTCAGCTCCTGGTCGTGAACCGGCGCGAGGGCAGTGGCGGTGTCGATCGACGCAATGATCACCCACCCCAGGTCGGGTATCGGTTCGTATCCGGCCAGAACCTGCCGGTTGCGATAGTCGACGATCTGGGCTGCGCCCGGGCCAACAGCCATCGCCTGGTCAAAGATCGCGCCCTCGGCGACGATCTTGAGCGCACCATGGGCAAGCTCCTCTGTCTCGTCCTGGGTGACGCCCCAGGCCGAGCTGTACAGGAGCAGGTGCTGCGCGTTGACGATGTGCACCTCCTGGTCGGACGCGATGGTATCCAGGCCGTACGGGTTGAGCAGCTTTCCAAGGACTCCCAGGCTCAAGTCTCCGACCAGTACGCCCTGCGGCTGCTCGTCCAGACCCAGTATCGGTGCGGTCATGATCCAGTCCAGGCCGACCTTTCCGATATGAATCGGCCCGATCGTCTCGACGCTGAGGCTGGTGGCGAAGCTCGCCCCGCTGGGGGTGGCTGACAGCTCGATGCCGGGCCGAGTGTTGGCAATCACGGCGCCCTTTGAATCCACCACCTGCAGCGCCTCAAAGGCCGGGTGGGACGAGAGGGACGCCGCAAGCCGCGCGTTCAGTCCTGGTGAGGACAGCTGGCCGGCCTGGTCGCCTGCCGCGTGGCGAAGCTCCGCCTGGCGCTCACCCACCCAGTCGTTGATGCGCACCGCGGCACTCTCTGCAGTCGCCTCTGCACGGGCTTTGGACTGATTGATGCTCGCCTCAGCGCTCCAGGTCGAGATCAGGAACCCGAGCACGATCGAGAGGGGAATCGATACCAGCAGCAGCCCTGCCACGATCCGTACGGAATAGCGGTTGAACGGCTTGAATCGCATCCCGTCAAAAGGCGTGGGGGAAGTCGGGACAGGAGGCTTCAGCAGGCGGAGCTGGCGGGCCTGGAGGTCGGGTCGGCTGGCCTGCGGAGGCCCCCTTCTCAGCTGCATGGGCGAAAGGTTTACGCTCCGCCGCCTGTTTTGTCGCCCTTGGGGAACATTGCCGCCTGCCCCTGTAAGAGGATGGGTCCGGCTGTGATCAGGCGGCCCGCAGGTCTCCGCAGGAGTCGCTCGGCGCGTTTGCCGGCGCGCTGAAATCAGGACCATGGTGGACGTTGACGTACCAGCCCGACGCAGGCACGGCATAGCCCGCCGGGACCGTGCTCTCGATGGTTGCCGCCCCGGTCCCATCCGCGATGACCTGGTGCAGCGCAAAGGCGATGCCGCCCGGCGCGAGGCAGCGTCCGGCATGAAGGTGAGAGACGTGGCTCGAGTTAGGCATCAGCCCGGACAGCTTGATCGTCACTGTGAAGGAATCAGCGCCTTTGACCACCACGCCAGTACCGGCGACGCCGCTTCCGTTCTGGGCCACCATCGTGAAGTCGACTGCCTGCGTTGTCGACGCGACGGGGACGTCGCCGCCGCAAGCGACGGCGGCGATAGCGCCAAGCATTGCCAGCACGAGAATCTTCACGCCAGATTAATAGAGGACGTGACGCGCCCTGTCGCCATGGTTGGACACGGGCTCGAGCCCCTCAATCGAGATGGCGCGAAAAACGCCTAGAGCTCGATCAGGCCTAGCCGCGCCGCTGCGATGACCGCCTGAAGCTTGGAGTGAACCTGAAGCTTCTCGATCACGTGGCGCACGTGCCACTCGACCGTGTGGGGCGCGATGCCGAGGCGCTGGGACATCGCAACCGTGTCCAGGCCCTCGGCGAGCAGGCTCAGGATGTCGAGCTCCCTGGGCGTGAACTGGGCGAGCAGCTGTTCTCGCTCTCGCTTCTTGCTGATGGCTCCCCGCTGCCTGGCGATAGCCCGCGCGAAAAGCTCGACGGGAATGAGCACCTCGCCTTTGGACGCCCGGCGCACCGCTGAGATGATCTGTTCGGCGGTCGCGTCCTTCGTCAGGTATGCGGTGGCGCCGGCGTCGATCGCGTCGAGCAGAGCTTTCTCGGAGTCGTCCGCGCTGTGGAACACGATGGCAGCGTCGGCGTGGGCATTCTTGATCGTGCGAGCCGCCACGGGACCGGTCACGTCTGGCAGTCTGAAGTCCATCAGCACGACGTCTGGCCGGTTCTGGGCGGCCGACCTCACGGCATCAGACCCAGACGACGAGACGCCCGATACGGCAAGGTCGGGTTGACCCTCGAGGACGCGCGCGATCGCCGAGGCGAGCAGGGGATGGTCCTGCACGATCAAGACTTGAACTCGATGGGCGGCGGGCTCGCTGTCGGCGTCGTCGGATTCCAGATTCAGCACCCTCACTTTTCCCTAACCGCCCAGGCAGCATCGCCCGGCTTCCTTTCCTCTCGGCACTTGTTAAGTGCAACTGTAAAGCGAAGGCTGAACTCCGGCTGATATTAGCCTCGGTGACTTTGCGCACAATTCCTGATCGCCCGATCAGGTCGAAGCGTCTGTCTCCTCGCTCTCGTCGTCGCTGACGAGCGGATCCTCGTCGCTGGCCGAGTACCGGTCGCGCACCTCGGCGCCACCGGTTTCCGAGTCGCCGATGCCCTCGTCGGAGTCCTCTTCGACCACCTCGCCGGCGGTCCCGGACTCGGCCAGCAGCTGGTCGTACGCCCGCCCCGCCTCGGCGGGAGTGGGGTAGTCCCAGAACTCGGTCCCGGGTGGCACCTCGGCCCCTTCGGTCTCGTCGCTGCCGTGCATGAAGACGTAGGCGCGGCCGCTGTCCGGATCCTGGATGAGCGAAAGAAACCTTTCGCCGGTCAGCTCCGTACGCCGCTCGGCCTGGCCTTCGTTCTCGAGCTCGAACAGTCGGCTGATGATCTGCTCCTCACTCCGTTCTTGCATGGACCAATTCTGCTTACCCTACTCACCGTGAGTCAATCACCCGGCCGGCCTCCGTTCTACAACGTCATCGCCGGCCACAGCCTAGATCGGCTGTCAGGGATCAGCGACGGGATCTTCGCCGTCGGCATGACGCTTCTCGTCCTGGGGTTGGTCGTGCCAAGCGCAGCCGGAATCTCAAACGAGGGTGATCTTGCCAGGGCGCTCGCCCAGCTCCTGCCGAACATCGTGACCTACACCATGAGCTTTCTCACGCTGGGCATCTTCTGGGTCGCCCAGCAGACGCAGTTCAGCCAGCTGAGGAGCAGCGACAGGAATTTCACGTGGATCCACCTCGGCTTCCTGCTCGCTGTCACGCTGATCCCCTTTTCGACTGGGCTGCTCGCTCACTTCATCGCCTTTCGGACGGCCCTTCTGGTGTACTGGCTGAACATCGTCGTCCTCGGCTTCGTGCTCCTGGCGGGCGCGGAGTACGCGTTGCGCGCGCAGCTCTTCGCCAGTCAAGGACAGGAGCAGCGCGCGGTGATTCGAGTCATCCGCCGTCGCGTCCTCACGGCCCAGGCGCTCTACGCGATTGCAACCGCGCTGTGCGTGTTCAACACGTATGTGAGCATCGCGCTGATCGTCTTGATCCAGCTGAACTACGCGATAGCGCCAAGAATCCCCCTCCTCCACCGCCTCTGACTCACTGACATCCAGGTTTCTCTACGATCCCAGCTATGACAGCGCTTCAGTGGGTCCTGGCCGTGGTCGGCCTCGTGATGATCGCGGTCGTCTTTTACGACCTGTTCCAGTCGGTGGTGCTGCCAAGGCCCGCTGTCCGCAAGATTCAGCTCGCGCGCGGCGTCGTGCGCCCCCTCTGGTACGTCTGGCGCTGGGTCAGCCAGCGCACCTCCCGCGTAGATCGAAGCGAGGCTCGGCTCGCCGCGTTCGCCCCGATCGCCCTGCTCATCCTGTTCGCGATCTGGGCGGCGGCCCTGGTCATCGGCTACGGCCTCCTCCTCGACGGGCTGGCGGATCAGATCCGGCCCGCGCCGCCGGACCTGATCACCTCGCTTTACATCTCGGCCAGCACCCTGGTCCCGCTGGCGTACGGAGACTACGTGCCTGAAGGCGGCCCGGTGCGAGTGGTGATCGTCGCCGAGAGCGCAACCGGCGTCGGCCTCGCGGCGCTTGCGATCACCCTGCTCTTCTCGCTCTACGAATCGTTCCGGGAGCGCGAGCAGCACGTCATCTCCCTCGACGCGATGGCGGGCGCGCCCCCATCCGGCGTCCAGATCCTGGAGACCGCAGCCGAGCTCGGGATGCGTGAGAACCTTTCGGCCACCTTCGACGAATGGCGCGAGTGGTCGGCGATGGTGCTGGAAAGCCATCTCGCCTATCCCTTGCTCGTCTACTTCAGGTCCAGCCACGACAACGAGGCATGGATCAACTCGTTCGGCGCGGTCATGGACGCCGCCGTCCTTGTCATGAGCACGGTGGAAGATGGGGCGGAGGGGCCGGCCAGGCTGATGTTCACCGTGGGCAATCACCTGGTCGAGGACTTCAACTGGGTCTTCCGGTTCAAAAGCGAGGAGTACCCCATCGTCGAACGCTCCGAATATGACGTTGCCGTCGAGCGGCTGGTCAAGGCGGGCTATCGGGTGCGGAGCGGTGACGTGGGCTGGAAGAAGTTCGCCAAGCTGCGCTCGAAGTACGCCATGACCCTCAACCAGATGGCCAACCTGCTCGCCCTGCCGCCTGCCCAATGGATCGGCGACCGTTCGTACCTGCCCCACCGCGAGAGGCCGTCGCGCCTCCGCCGGGGCCCGCGCACGGCTGCGCCTAGCTGATCAGCCCCAGCTCGCGCGCCTTGACGATCGCCTCGAGCTTCGAGTGCACGCCGAGCTTGCTGCCCAGGCTCCGGATGTGCGTCCGCACCGTGGTATAGCTGATCCCCATCTTCGCCGCGACAGAACGGCTGGAAAGGCCTTCACCCATCAGCTGCAGCACCTCTATTTCGCGCGGTGTGAGCCTCTCGAGCTGAGTCTCGATCGCGCGCCGCTTGGCCAGCAGCGTTGCGATTGTGCGGGGAGTGATGAGCACCCGCCCGCGCGCCACGTCCCGAATGGCGTCGACCACCTCAGACGCTGCCTTCGACTTGTGGATGAATGCGCTGGCTCCGGCCTGGACCGCCGCGAAGCGCGCGGCCTCGGTGTCCTCTCGAGTAAGGAAGATGAGCTTTGCCTCTGGTCGAATCTCGCGGATACCGTTGGCCGCCTCCGCGCCTGTCCCGTCGGGAAGGCGAAAGTCGAGCAGCACCACATCCGGCCCCAGCTCAGCTGCCAGGTTGATGCATTCGGCGACGGTGCTGGCCTCGCCCACCACCTTCATGTCGCCCTGGTGGTTGATCAGCGCGGCCAAGCCTTCCGCGACCACTCGGTGGTCCTCGACGATGAGGACGCGTATCGGATCTCCGCCGGTTTGCTGACCGTTGCCATCTTCGTGGGGCACCTCTGAGCTGGCGAAAGCCGCACCCTCACCGGGCGCGGCGAAGTACATGCGAGTCATACCCGTACAACCCATGCCCGTTGACCAGTACCCGTACGGGTAAACGGAATCAAGCCGGCGTTCGGACGATCCTCAAATGCAGCTCCACGCTTCCGGTGGCAGGGACCCTCACCTCGCCTGGCATGACGGCTCCACCCAGCGGCGGCGGCGCGGTCGTGATCGCGTAGCCTCCAGGATCCAGGTGCAGGGCGAACGAACCGTCCGGTTCCAGGCGCGCAATCACGTCCGGACGGCCCGGACCGGAGAACACGACCCTCGAGACCGCCGGTGGATCACAGGGTTCATCGGTCGGGCAGATTGGTGTGAGAGAGCGATCAAGGGTGCCAGTGACGTTGACCGCCGGCTGCCCACTGACGGTCGGAGACGGAGCGGACCCGGCTGCACCGCAAGCCAGCATCGCGAGGGACGCCGAAAACGCGAGCAGACGCATCACTCTTTCGATGCTAAGGCGCAAAAAGGAACCGGGGCCGGCGCGATGCCGGCCCCGGTGAAGTGTTCGACAGGGATCGGTTATCCGAAGAAGTTGAAGGCCCGCCCCATCAGGTCGGCGCGCTGAGCGGCGGTGCCGTACTCCTCAAACGGGAAGGCGAGGAAGACGACCTTGTAGGTCCCGTCGTAGGAGAGCGCATCCGGTTTGGTTGCATCGTCGGTGAATATCGCCGATGCGCCGGGGTCCGCCTTGACGCCGATCTCATCCATGAAGTTGTTGGCGAGAAGCGAGGAGTCCAGCGGCACGTTCGTGATGCCGGCGGTCAGGGTGCCGGCGACCCCGTTGACCTGGGTTGTCTTGATGTCGTTCATCGTCCGGTCATCCCACGTGATGTGCAGGTAGTTCGATACAAACGGCGTGGTGCCGCCCGCCTGGTCCAGCAGGTCCTGCCCGGACATGAAGAGCCGGCCGCCGTTGTCAAGGAAAGCCGCGAGCCTTGACTCGTACGGAGTGATTGGGCTCGGGTAGCTGTTGCCGGTGAACCACACGACGTTCTTGAACGCCTTCAAGTAGTTCAAAGGCAGGTTCTTGTCGGTGCCGAGGTCCCAGACGCTGAACGTCTTGCCATTGCTGGTAAGCGCAGCGGTGTAGTACGAGCGAACGTCGAGATTCTTGCTCGACGACGGAACGAAGGAGTCGTCGTCGACCACGAGCGTGTCAACTGTGACCGCGATGGTCTTGATTGATGCTGACGCGCTGACAGACGGGCTTCCAACGGACGTTGCAGTCACCGTCGCCGTGCTCGTCGCGTCGTTGGCGGCGGCAGCGGGTACGTCGACTTTGACGCACACGTTCGTCGAGGAGCCGGCCGTCAGGCTCGGCGTAGTCGTGAGGGCGGTGGTGCAGGTTGCGTCAAGGAAGCTCACCGGGAACGTGCCGCCGGTCGACGACATCGTGTAGCTGTCGGTTGTGTAGCCGAGGTTCTTGACGGACAAGGGGTAGGTCACGCTCTGGCCGGCTCGCGTTCCGTCGGTCTGGGTCGCCGGTGAAACGCTGACTGCAAACTTCGGGGCGATCGGTGTGACCAACGGTGAGCCATTGGCCGACGGCCCCTGTGCGGAGGTCGCGCTGAAACCATCATCGATGATGGTCTTGGCGGTGAGAGACGCGTTGATCTTCACCCTGAGGTGAACTTTCGTGTTCGCATTGCGGGCCACCGAAAGCCCACTCCAGGTGACCGTGCCGTTGTTGTTGACGCCGCCCTCGCCGGCGGAGACAAAGGTCGTGTTGGCGGGGATAGGGTCGTTGATCGTGACGCCGGTCGCGTTGGCGTTGCCGATGTTGCCGACAGTGATCGTGTAGTCGATGTTGCTGCCCGGGCCGACCGGGGTGCCCGCGTCGGCCTTTGATATCACCAGCGCCGGAACCGGAGTCGAGTTGTCCTGCAGGCGGAACGCCCCACGTCCGTGGGTGCCGGCGATCAGGAGGCGGTCGTAGGTGTTCAGGTCGATCTGGTCGATGGCGACCACCGGGAAGCCGGTGCCCAGGGGGCTCCAGCTCGCGCCGCCGTCGTAGGTCACGAATGGCCCGACGTCAGTGGCGGCATAGAGGGTGTTCGGGTAGGAAGCGTCGATCGAGATTGAGTTGACGGGGTTGTCGGGCAGGTTGCCGCTGACGTCATCCCAAGAAGCACCGCCATCGCTCGTCTTGAAGACGTGGCCGGGCTGGTGTGGCGTGGCGGCGTTGTAGCCGTTGTAGGCGATGTAGGCGACTCGGTAGTTGCTGCGGTCGACGGTGATTCCGGCGACCGGTCGCCGCGGCAGCATCGCGTTTGCCCGCAGACCAGTTGAACCCTGGCCGTTGCTGTTTGCGCTGTTGCCGTGCAGGCCGACCCGCGTCCAGGTCGGGTTGTCACTCGTCATGGCGTTGGGGCTCACGAAGACGTAGCCGTCCTCAGAGCCGGTGTAGACGCCGTTGCCGCCGCCGATCCCGATCGCCGAGATGACACACGCACGTGCGCCGTTCGGCGCGGCGCCCGGGCACCCGCTCGTCAGGTCGGGGCTGATCGCTTTGAAAATGACGTCGCCGGCGCTGGCGGCCTTCGCGTTGTCTGTGCGGTACAGCCGGTACGTTGCGGTGAAAAGCTGGTTGGTGCTGAGCTGGTTGAGCGCGACCGGGATGTAGAAGTCCGACCGATCGCTCAGGTTGATTCCGCGCGTGATGGTCGCGTTGGTGAAGAAGCCCGCGCCGCCGTCGGAGATGCGGTAGAGCGAAGTCCCGAAGTAAGTTCCATAAACGAAGCAGGCGCCAAAACCACAGTCGTTGCTGTCTGTCAGGTCCACCTGTACCTGCCCGCCGTCACCGGAGGCGACGTCGAACCAGGTTCCCGAGTTGACCGACTTGCGGAGAGTGCCGTTGTCCTGGGTGCCGCCCCAGAACCGCTCACTCTGGAGGCCTTTCCCCACCAGGGTCGTGGGGACGGCCGCGATCGACGTGAACTGGCTGATCTGCAGTCCGGTCCGTCCCGTGACCCCCGCGTTGCCCGGGTTAACCGATCCGTTCAGGTTCTGCCAGTCGACCGCGCTCAGCTGGTCGCCGGAGGTGTTGCGCCCGCCCCGAGCGGTGCTGTACCAGACCCCGCCGTCGGAGCCGACCAAGACGTTGGCGGTGTTGTTGGGGTCGAACGCGAGGGCGTGAAAGTCAGGGTGCTGGTTCCAGCCCATGTTCTTCCAGCTCGCTCCGCCGTCCACCGAGCGGTAGACGCCGCCTGACTGGGGCGAGAGGCCGTAGCCGAACGAGCCCGCCGCGAACACGATGTCCGAGTTGGTGGGGTCGGCTTCGATGACGTTGTCGTAGAAGCACTGCGTGCCGCAGTAGCCGAGCACGCTGTCGGCCGCTGTGGGGCCGTTCGTCGGCAGCTCCGTCCAGCTGGCGCCTCCGATGGACTTGAAGAGCCGCCCGTCGTGATGGGCGTTGGACGGGGCCGGCTCGACCCAGTCGAATCCGGTGTACAGGACAGCAGGCTTTCCGACCGGGTGCGAGACCGAAAGCGCGAATCGTGTCAGCCCGGCCGCGAAGTTGGCGTTGGTCGGGAGACCCGACATCATCGGCGTCCACGTTGCGCCGCCGTCGGTGCTTTTGTAGATCGCGTCGCTCCAGAAGGACGCATACAGGGTGGTCGGAGTTTGCGGGTCAAGCCGGAGGTCGGTCGCGCCCAGCGAAACCGCAGGCGCTGCCTTCAAGAGGGTCCAGCTGACGCCGCCGTCGGCGGATTCCCAGATTCCATACGTCGAGTGAAGCGGAGGGGAAACACGGCGGGCGCCACCACGGCCGCGCAGCACGGCGGCGTAAAGGTGGTTGGCGTTGTTCGGGTCGACGGCCAGGCGCGAGATCGAGACGCCGGCGAAAAAGTCGCCCGAGACATGTGTCCACGTAAAACCGCCGTCGAGCGACTTCAAGATGCCGTTGCCGTAGTAACTGTCGCCAGACAGGGCGCCTTCACCCGTTCCGTCGTAGACGATGAGGTCGTTGGAAGGAGCGACCGCGAGCGCGCCCGTCGACAGCGAGGGCAGGTCGTCGGTGCGGCTGGTCCACTGCTTGGTCGCCGCGTTGTAGGTCCAGATGCCGCCCTGCGCGGCGCCGAGGATGAGCTGGCCGTTCTTGCGAATCGCGAGGGCGCCGATGCGGCCGCTCATCGCTTCGAAAGAGCCGTCGCTGCGGCCGTTCTGAACGATCGGGTTCGGGCCCATGGCGCTCCACGCGCTGTTGAACGTTGTCGGACCAGCCGCCGCCGCGCCCTTCAGCTGAGTCGCTGCGTCGTGCGCAGCGGCGCGAAGGGCTCCCGCCTGCTCCACGCTGAGCTGATTGTCGCCTGCAAGGCGGCCGGCGATAAATGCCTGGTCCCGAGCGAGCAGCATGGCCTCGAGCTCGTCGTCTTGCTCCAGGGGCTGCGCGCCCGGACGCAGCGTCGGAGTATCTCCGTCGCCTGCCGGCTGAGCGGGAAATGCCATGCCGGGCGCCACGCCCGCCGCAAAGATCGAGACCGTCAGAACGAACGCGCCAAGCCAGCGCACCACACCCTTGCCCATACTTCTTCTCCACCCCACGAGCACCGGAAAAGAGGTGTGTGCGGACACCCCTAGAAACCGCATAACTGTGTCAGGCGCCAGGAATGAATGTCAAGGGACAAACCTGTTGGCGGATGGGAATTTTTCCAAAGAACGTGCTTCGACCCCAGTCGGCGTCGTTGCTCCATCACCTTTTCAGAAAGTCGCTGATTTGCAGTCGTCGCCGGTCGGTGACTAACGTAGGGGCTGTCCCCTCATGAAACAAACCCGGCGCCCCGAAGGCGCAAAACCGGTCCGGCCCGCGCCGTCGCCGGGGCACATCTCCCTTGACGGCGAGACCCGCTGGACCCCGTGGCGCACGCTGATCTCGGCTGTTCACGCGCACCCGTCCGTGAAGATCAACTACGGCGCCACGTTTCTGGTCACAGACCAATCGGGGGCAATCCCGCTCGACGCGCTCGACTACGGGCTGTATGCCTCAGACACACGCTTCCTGTCTCGCCACGAGCTGAGGCTCAACGGCCGCAAACCTGAGTCGGTCGCGTCTGTCCGCCTCTCCTTTCGGCACGCCCGCTGGCACATGATCGCCGACCATGTCGCGGGGTTCGGCGGTGATATGCGCGACGCGCGCGTCGCGATCACGCTCGACCGGCTGGTGACCGGTCACCAGATGCATGAGGATCTCGCGCTGCACACATTTGGGCGAGCTCCGCTCACCGTGCTGCTCGAGATCGCGCTGGAAAGCGACTTCGCCGACCTCTTCGAGGTGCGACAGCGGCAGTGGCAGCGGCGGGCCGACCTGAACACTTGGTGGGTGGGACCCAACAGCCTGGAGGCCCGCTACCAGAATCAGGATTTTGTCCGCCGGTGCCTGGTCCGGGCGCTGACTGAAGGCGCGGGAATCACCTATGCCAACGGCTCGCTGCGCATCCCGATCGACCTTGTCCCGGGCGAGGAATGGAAGCTGTGCCTTCAGTACGACCTGCTCATCGACGACCTTCAGCTCCCGGCGATTGAGGCGCTTTGCGCCTTCCACAACATGGACCATCCGATGCTCGAGGCCCACAGTTGGCAGAGCTCCGTCTCTCAGATCGACCCGGCGGACATCAGGCTGAAGTTCGCATACGAGCGGGCGATCGAAGACTTCGCCGCGCTCCGCTTACACGAGCAGGACTCGAAAGACAACCACTGGATGCCCGCGGCCGGGCTGCCCTGGTTCATGGCGCTGTTCGGCCGTGACTCGGTGATCGCGTCGATGCAGGCGATGATCGCCCAGCCCGCCGTCGCGATCGGGACGCTGGAAAACCTGGCCAAATGGCAGTCCGATGTCGACGACCCCGAGCGAGATGCGGAACCGGGAAAGATGCCTCACGAGCTGCGCGTTGGCGAGTGGGCCCACTTCGGCATCGTTCCGCATCGCCCTTACTACGGCACCCACGACGCCACACCTTTATATCTGCTTCTCCTCGCGGAAAATTTCCGCTGGCTTGGCGATGCCAATGCGCTGCTGCCTTTCAAAGGTGTCGCCGAGCGCTGCCTGGAATGGATCGACAAGCACGGCGACCGTGACGGAGACGGCTTTCAGGAGTACGCGCCGCGCACTCCGCGCGGATACCGCAACCAGGCGTGGCGCGACGCGCATGATGGCGTGCTCGACGAAGCCGGGCTGTTCCCGGAGCTGCCGATCGCAATCTGCGAGCTGCAAGCCTATGTCTACGGCGCCAAAAAGGCGATGTCACCGCTCTTCGAGGCGTGGGGGGACGGCGCCACATCGAAGCGGCTGCTGCGCGAAGCCGCGGAGCTGCGCCAAAAGTTCATGGCCACTTTCTGGCATGACGCGAGTGGCGAGCTCGCCTTCCTCCTCGACGGTCAGAAGAAGGTGGTTAGAACCGCCACGTCGAACCCCGGCCACTGCCTATGGATGGGAATCCTCGATGAACACCAGGGCCGCCTCGCCGGCGAGCGCCTGCTCGAGCCGGATCTCTTCACCGGCTGGGGCCTGCGCGTGCTCTCGGACAAACATCCGTCTTACGACCCACATTCCTACCAGCGAGGCTCGGTGTGGCCGCATGACACCGTCATCGCGGCCGCGGGCTTGCGGCGCTACGGCCTGGTCGAGCAAGCCTGGACCTTGCTGGACGGGCTGCTCTCAGCGGTCATGTGCTTTGACGACATCCAGATGCCCGAGCTGTTCGCGGGCCTCCCGAGACAGGAATTTGCGGTGCCTGTGCCCTATCGAATGGCCAACGTGCCGCAGGCATGGTCTGCCGGGTGCGTGCTGCAGGTCGTCAGAGTGCTGCTGGGCCTCGAACCCGACCTTCCGTCCGGTCGGGTCTACATCGATCCGGCCCTTCCGCCATGGTGCCCCACATTCGAGCTCAGCAAGCTGCAGCTCGGGGAACACGAGCTCCGGCTGAGCGCGTCGCGACGGGAAGACGGCAGCAGCGCCCTGGATGCCCAGGCCACACCTGGTCTCGAGATCGTCCAGGGCCCGGCACCCTGGATGACTTTGAATTCGGACTAAGCTCGGGTAGAAACAGCGTCAGGGTGGCCCCCGGGACTGAGAGGTTTTAGGAGTGTGGAAGGGCGCCGAATAGCCATGATCGTGTCTCCGTGGTACCCGGTGCCGCCGATCGGGTACGGCGGAATCGAGCTCATGGCCTACCACCTGGCGCGCGAGCTTCAGCTTCGGGGCCACGACGTGAGCGTGATCGGGCAGCAGGGCTCAAAAGGCCCATTCGAGACCATCGCCATCGCCCCGGAGAGCTGGTCGAGCCAGCTTGGAACCCGTGACCAGATACCGCGTGAAAGCCTTTTTCTTTACCGTGCGTACGACCTGGTCCGGCGGCGCGCCTTCGACGTCGTGCACGACCATTCCGGGTTGACTGGCATCCTGATGGCCGCCAGCTCGCCCCTGCAGACGCCGGTGGTGGCGACCCTTCACGGCGACCTCACCGAGGCCGAAGGCGAGTTTCTCGCTGCGGTGGATCATCGGGTCCACCTCGTCGCGATCAGCCGTTCGCAGCAGGCGCTTGTTGCCGGCGTGGACTGGCGGCGCGTCGTGTACAACGCCGTCGACCCGGCCGATTACACGCCAATCACAAGGCGCGAAGAGAAGCACAACTTCATTTTTCAGCTGGCGAGGATATCGCCCACCAAAGGACAGCACATCGCCATCGAGGTGGCCCGACGGATTGGTATGCCACTGGTCCTCGCCGGCAAAGTCGACAACGACTCATGTGAATACTTCGAGCGCGAGATCAAGCCACACCTCGGCAAGGGCGTGACCTGGCATGAGAACGTGGTTGGCGAGGAGAAGCAGCACCTGCTGGCTCGCGCGCGGGCCATGCTCTTTCCAATCCAGTGGGAGGAGCCCTTCGGCATCGCGATGGTGGAGGCGATGGTGAGCGGGACACCCGTGATCGCAATGGCCCGCGGCGCCGCGAGCGAGATAGTCGAGCCGGGCGTCACCGGCCTGCTGGCCCATGACACCGACGGCCTGGTCGACGCCTGGTCGCGCATCGACGATATCGACCTCGAACGATGCGTCCGCCGCGCAGCGGAACGATTCGGACCAGAGCAAATGGCCGACGGCTACCAATCGGTCTACGAAAGAGCAATCGACGAGTCGTATTACCGAGAGCGGCTCTAGCAAGTAGATAGGTTTCTCCTCCCCGCTCGCCGGGGAGGTGGCGCGAAGCGCCGGAGGGGCGTCCTCCTACCTAATCAGTGAGAACAGTAATTCCCGCCGGCAACCCCCCGACCTTCACCTTCGTGCCGTCCACCGAAAAATCGACCCGGTGTCCGCCGAAATGCAGCCCGGCCACCTCAACCCGCTTCCACAACGAAGTTTCAACCGGAGCAACTCGTAGTCGCCCGCTCCGCGCATCGGCGCTCAGCCCCAGCAGGCTGGTGATGAGCGAGAACGCCGACCCGGCCGACCATGCCTGCGGGCTGCAGCTGCCGGCGTAATCGGCCGGCGGCGCGCCCGGCACGCGAGGGTCGCCCCTCCAGAGCTCTGGCAGCCTTCGCAGGGGCATCGCCACCCCACCCTCCATCAGGGCGCGGGCAACCTGTTCCGCCTGGTCCGCGAAACCAGACTCACGCAGGCCCGCGGCGGCCATCGCGGTGTCGAACGGCCAAACCGATCCGTTGTGATAGCTCCCCGCGTCGTAGTTGATCGCCCCGGTCGAAAGGGTCCGGATGCCCCAACCGTTGAAGAGCTCAGGAGAGATCAGCCGGTGGGCGACATGCGCAGCCCGGTCGCTGGGAACTATCCCCGCCCACAGGCAGTGACCGGCATTAGAAGAGATCGCCTCCACCTGTCGCTTGGAACCGTCCAGCGCCTGCGCGACATAACTCTGGCTCGACATCCAGAAATCACGGTTGAACCTCCGTTGCAGCTCTTCAGCCCGTTCCTTCAGGTCCGGCTTTCGCGCCGCGAGCCTGAGCAACCCGCGAAACAGATAGCCCTGGACCTCGCACAACGCAACCGGACGAGCCGGGTCGCTGCCGTCGGCATGCGTCAAGGAGTCGTCTGAATCCTTCCAGCCCTGGTTGCGCGCGCGGGCGCCGCGATATTCGATGTAACCGTCCTCGTCCAGGTCGCCGGACCTCGCGCACCATTCGATGGCCGCCTCAGCGTTGGTCCACAGCTCGTCGAGGATGGACTCATCGCCCGTCCAGTCGACCGTTTCGGCAAGCGCGCAAAGAAACAGCGGAGTTGCATCGATGGTGCCGAACAGGTGGTGCGGCCAGAGGCCGCGGTCCACGACCTCGCCCGTCCGGACCTCGTGCAGGATCTTGCCCGGCTGCTCTTCGGAGCTGGGATCGTTGCGCCTCCCCTGCCTCGCCGCGAGGTACCGCAGGACACCGCGCGCGATCTCCGGGTTGAAGGGCAGCATCATCATCGACGCGATGAGCTGGTCGCGGCCAAAGGGCACCGCGTACCAGGGCAGCCCCCCGGTGGGGTACAACCCCGTCGGATAGCGATCGCAAAGCATTCGCAGGTCACTGAGGCTGCGCTCGAGCAGCTCATTGACCCCGGGGTTGTCGGTCCGAATCGAGGCGCACGCTTCGAACCACCTCGGGTAAGACGCTTTCGTGCGGACCAGTCCCTCTTCGAAATCAGAGACGGTCGCGCCGATCGCTCCCGGCACGACGTCGACGAAGATCGTCAGCTCTTTGCCGGGACCTAATCGGGTGCGGCGCCTGAATCCCGGCGGCCGCACGATCACGAGGGCCGACTGACCTGGCCAGTCATGCCGCGTGAAGAGCAGACCGTCCGGCGTGTCGTTGAAGGGCGCCGCCACCGGCGGTGGCAGCTCGGGCACGTTTCCGCGAATCGCCAGCATGGCGGCGAAATCGGCGGCAAACGCAAGGTCCACCTCTTCCTCCACCGTGGCGGACCCCGGGTTCGAAATCGTGATCCGCTCGCGCAGGCCGCCATCCATGTAACGAGTGCGCCTGACCTTCAGCCCGCCCGCCGCGAGCTCAAACGAGGCGCAGCCATCTTCGAGATGCAGGTCCACCAGCTGAGGTTCCGCCCCGCCGATGAGCAGGCGGAACTCCGAAAGAATCCGCGTGTCGGCGAACCACACTCCGTCGCCGTGCCGGTCGGGCCGCATCGATCCGTCGGCGGCTGAGACGGCAAAGAAGCGATCGTGTTTCACGATCACGCGATCTGGGATTGCGGTCGCGCTCAGCTCGTCGTGCCGATCGCCTGCTGCGCCGGCTGTTGAGCGCTTGCGTCGAAAGCCGGCCGCGTTCCCACCGCATAGCTGGTCCACTCACCCCGCGCCAGCAGCTCCACCGCCATCGCCTCCAGGTCGCGCACACGCTGGTTGGCCCTGATCGCCTCGCGAATGGAGAGGATGCCCACCGCCGGGTGTCGCTTCTCGATCACGTGCCGCAGCATGTTGAGGTGCGCGTTGTCGGGAACTCCCGGCTCGCGAATCCTTCTCACCGCCGCGCGCACGGTCGCCTGCGTGCCGTCGATCGCCTCGCCCTTGCCGAAGTCGAACTTGTAGCTCGGGCTGCGGCCGGCGGCGCGCCGCTCGCCGCTCAGCTTGATCCACTTGGCGTTGTCCGCTCCCTTGCCGACGTCGATCACGAGCTTCACCGGCCTGCCCTGGTACGGAAAGCTCGCGTTCATGCGCGCATAGCTCTCACGCTGACCCGTCAGGCCTTCGTGGCGGCCGACCATCAGCGGCGAGGTGGGGTCGAGCTTGATCCGGTCGATCGGTGTCAGCAGCGAGATGATCGCGAAAGCGTGCGGGATAAGATCCGCGATGACACCGATGTCGGCCGCGGCTCCCACCAGGGGCTGCTCCTCGAGGATCTCGATGCGGATCTCTTCGACGGTGTCCAGGAAGTTGCGCAGGGTTCGCTCTTCGGTGAGAAGAAGCTGCAGGAGGCGAACCTCGAGCTTGAAGTAGTAGTGATCCGCGGCGACGATCTCAACTCCACCCGAAACGCCTTCGAGGAACTCCCGATATTCCTCCGGCGGAGCGCCGAGCGGCTTTTCGATCAAGACGACGTCGCTCAGGTCGTAATAGAGCTTGAGCGTCGGCAGGTGCGTGGCCGCGGGCGTCGCGATGTAAGTGATCACATACGAGCTCGACTCCAGCTCGGTCTCGAGCTTGTCATGTGCGGGTGATCCATGACTGTCCCAGTAGAAGGAATCGCCGTGCGCCTTGACCTCTTCTTCTTTGACACCGAGACGGTCGCGAGCTCCGGGTGATTCGTGCTCGACGACGTGGGTACGGAAGTTGAAGAACTGCTTCAGCGTCAAGAGGTGCTGGTAGGCCTTCTGGCCCCACTGGCCGAAGCCGACAAGGACAAAGTCTTTCTGCAGGTGGCGCTCTTCCTCGGCGAGCGCATGCAGGCGGGCGTTCTTGATCGCGACTGCCGCCTGCAGCGCGAGGGCTTGCGCCTGCCGCACCTCCTCTGGCGTGAAAGTCCGCCGCCGTTCACGCTCGGCGAGGATGGCCGCGCCGATCGGCTGTCCGTCCGCAACAAGCGGCAGGGCGATGAGAGATCGCACGCCGAAAGCCTTCACGTACGCCGGGTCGACCTGGCTTGACGAAGAGGTGTCGTCGACGACCACCGGCTCACCGCGGTCGAGCACATCAAATAGAAAGGAAGGCTGAGACCGCTCTGCGCGCTGCCGCCGCCAGAGATCTTCGTGGTCGGACGCGGCTGCGCCGAACCAACCCTCGCGGTCTTCTTCGAGCAGCGCGATCTGACAAACCGACGCGTTGACCAGCCGCGCCAGGTTTTGCGCGACCAGCCTCAGCGTCTGATCAAGGTCGATCGAGCTGGCGATCGCCTTGCTCACGTCGTTGACCAGCTCGAGCTGTTCTGCGTGACGCTGAGCTTCTTCGTAAAGGCGAGCAGTCTCGACCGCGACCGCGATCTGGGCCGCTGCCGCACGCAAAGCTTCGACCTGGCCCCAATCCGGGCGGCGCTCAAAGGATCGGTGATAACCCACCTCGAGCACTCCGCTCGCGCGCCGGGTCTGGTCCGTGCCAAACGGCAGGAAGATGCGGATCAGGTCCTTGTGCTTTCCTTTCTCGAACACCTCGCCCGCGAGCGTGAACGGAGGAGTTTCCGACGTATGAGCGCGCTCCCTCTCGCCAATCAGGCAGGCAAGCACGTGTCCCACCACCGAGCCGTCAGTGCGGACGACCGGAACCTCTGTCCATGTCGCCGCAACTGGTATGCCGCCCGCGATCACGTCTGCGTGGTCGCCCGCGGGCATCGGGCCGACGATCACCGGCTGCCACGTTCGCGCCACGTGCACCAGCACGTCGTCCTCTGCGAGTGGCCTGTCCTCCTCGAGCGCCCAGCGCGGAACGCGTTGGTGCGCCTGCCGCGCGCCGCTCGGCCGAGACATCTCAGCCGCATCGATCGCCGGCCCGGTCGCCGCGCCCGCGGCCATCCGGACCAGGACCTTCTCGTCCTCACCCTCCTCGAGCAGGTAAACGGTCGCGAAGTTGAAATCGAACTCCGGAACCTCTGCGTCTGTGAGGTGCCCAACCACGGCGTCGATGACCTGATGCCGTGTGGACCCTGGCTGCAGCATCGCGCTGGTCATGTCGCCAAGCGCGCCCAGCAAGCGGTTGCTGTGTTCGAGATCAGCAATGAGACGCTGGCTCGCCAGCGCACCTCCGATCAGCTCGGCGCCGGCCTTGAGCATCATGTCGGTGGGCGGTGCGCGACGGACCGTGGCCAGGCGGTCCCGGCTGAGCACGACGAGGTAGCCGTGCGGCTCGTCCTGGTTCCCGAGCGCGTATGTGGCGACGGGGTGAAGCTCCGCGTCGGCTGTCACCGCACCGACCGACTTGCTGAGCGCCTCCTCCCACGTGATCGACGGATCGGGGCGTTCGATGCGCACTGGCGCCGCGACGCGAAGATGTGCGGTCACCAGGTCGAGGCTTGTGCGCTGCTGGCCGAACTGGTAGATCGCAGCGCCGTCCAGGTTGCTGGCCATCAAGAGGTCGGCGAGCGCGATCGACAGCAGTCGGCGCAGCTCCTTGGCGTCGGTCCTGGCGTCACCGACCGGCGTGGTCAGCATCGAGGTCAGGCGCGCAAGACCTTCGAGCGCGCTGCGTTCGGCGCCGGCCAGCACGGCCTGCACCACCACGGCTGACGCCGCCGCCCGCCGCTCGAGCTCCCTCAGCTTGGAGTCGTCAGGGGCGTGGTCGCGCGATCGATAGTTGAGGTAGACGAGGCCGAGCAGCCGGTCGCCCGCCACCAGCGGCAGGCCGATAGTCGACTGGACCTGGTAGCGGCGGATGAAGGTGCTGTCGATCTCAGAGGGCGCGTTTCGGGCCACCAGGCGCTGCCGCGTCACCGTCAGCCATACCGTCGACCCGTACTGGTGCACGGCAAGCTCGTCCGGCACCTTGCCCTGGTCGGCGTCGCCGAGATAGCGCGCCAGCTGCTCGCGCATGTCGGCCAGCGAGTCGAGCAGGCTCTCCTGCGGCTGGCCCGTCGCGAACGGCGCGTAGTAGGTGTGCGTGGCTTCCTCGTAAAGGAAGATGGACACGATGTCGGCCCCTGAGGCGTGTTGCATGTCGGCGACCACGCCGCGAAGCACCGCCGACAAACCGGAGTTGGTCTCGACCTGGGGACGCATCTAAAGGTGGATTATCCGCGCCCGTTATTCAGGCGGTCACGGTGGATCAGTCTGGACGGGGAGTGGGAGTTCGGCGCGGGGGTGGACGAGCGGTTCGACCGAACGATCAACGTTCCCTTCTGCCCGCAGTCCGCACTCTCCGGCGTCGGCGATCCATCGCCCGGTGACGTCGTCTGGTACCGGCGCCGGTTTGACGCACCGGGCTCGGAGCGCCTGCTCCTGCATTTCGGTGCAGTCGACTACCGGGCGACCGTCTGGGTGAATGGGGAGGAGGTAGCGCGGCACGAGGGCGGGCACACTCCGTTCTCGGCCGACATCACGCGCGTGGCGGGTCGCCGGGGCAACGTCGTCGTGGTACGCGCAGAGGATCCGCTGGCGGACAAGACCATCCCGCGCGGCAAGCAGCACTGGACCGCGACGCCCGAGTCCATCTTCTACACCGCGACAACCGGGATCTGGCAAACCGTCTGGCTGGAGCCACTGCCTTCGCGATCAATCGATACGTTGAGAATCACACCCGACCTGGATCGCGGTGAAGTCCAGGTCGAGGTCGATGCTGACGCGGGGGTCGACCTCGTCGCGACATTCGACGGACGCGAGGTCGGAAGGCGAACCGGCAGCGGTCCCATTGCACTGGACGAAGTCCATCCCTGGAGTCCGGAGGCTCCGACGCTCTACGAGCTCCATGCGACTCTCGACCAGGACGATCGCGTCGACAGCTACTTCGGCTTGCGAAAGCTTGAGGTACGCGATGGCAGGTTCTGGTTCAACGGCGCGCCATACATTCAGCGTCTGGTTCTCGACCAGGGCTACTTTCCCGGCGGCCTGATGACGGCGCCAAGCGATGCGCACCTTCGCGGCGACATCGAGCTTGCGAAGGCGTTGGGCTTCAACGGCGCGCGCAAGCACCAGAAAGTCGAGGACCCGCGGTGGATTTACTGGGCTGATCGGCTCGGCTTCCTGATCTGGGCTGAGATGCCGAGCTTCCACGAGGACTCACCTGACGCCCGCCGGAGGCTGGTCGCCGAATGGACCGATGTGGTGCGGCGAGACCGGGACCATCCGTCAATCGTCTCGTGGG